>Ga0255751_10005003_pt1 | contig 11875 bp, 8 predicted proteins | sample 071ome_20_FD_179951 | JGI IMG/M metagenome (GOLD analysis project Ga0255751, IMG submission 179951) | Coastal salt marsh microbial communities from the Groves Creek Marsh, Skidaway Island, Georgia - 071412BT metaG (version 2) | ecosystem: Environmental > Aquatic > Marine > Intertidal zone > Salt...
TTAAATAAACTGTTAACGAACTTCTGTTTCCCCGCAGAAAAGTTTTAACTTACCGCCGCTCGTTTATATATTATATACGTGACATATAAATATATATATGCGCTCGGCATCTTCCAGAAGAAGACTCTTCCGTGAACTCACCGCTCGAGCGCTGCAAACTTCGTCGCCGCCATCGCCATCGTCGCAGTCGCATTCTCTTCTTTCGTCGTCGGTCATCGCATTCATCAGTTCTTCACGCCGCAACTTCATGCGTTCTCAAACTTCAACAACATCGTACACTTCCCCGGGAAAAATCCTCGTCAGTTACGACGTGGCGACCGCGAACGAGCACCTCGCGGAACTGTTGAACGAGCGCGACATCGTTTCGAGTTTAAATTCGAAACATAAGTTTGCCGTTCTCGGGTTCGACACGGAAACTCGACCGACGTTTAATAAGAATTTGAAGAAGAATAAAGTGGCTTTGGTGCAATTCGCGAGCAAGAATGTGGCGTGTTTAATCCATTTGGCGTCCATGAAAGGGGAAATACCAGAGGTGATGACGAAGATACTTCGAGAGAAAGAGTACGTATTGCTCGGGTTCGGGATTAAAACGGATTTGCAAGAGCTGAAAGTGGAACATTACGACAACGACGGCGGGAGCGTGGACGTGAACGGTTTCATCGATTTGGCGACAATCTCGGAGGTGTTTAAACACGAACGGCCGGGGATGAAAGGCATGGCCAATCACTACGGGTTAGACCTGGAAAAACCAAAAGCGGTGCAGATTTCGAATTGGGAGAATTCGCCGCTGAGAGAAGGGCAGGTGAAGTATGCCGCGGAGGACGCGAGTTTAGGCGTTTGGTTAGCCGAGCGCATGTACAAAGAGTACGGATCTCGGAGAAATAACGATGACAACAACAAAAATCCTAGTTCGCTGAGCGAAAATAAGCGAGAAGACGGCGAAGAAGACGATCGTTACGACGGGTTTCTCCGGTGGATGTTTTCGTTTCGAAACGCGGAAAATACGAAAAAGTTGAACAAACGACAGTTGCCGAAAGACGCCGCGGAGTTGGTCTTTGACGCCGAGTTACAAACGGTGAACAAATACGCGACGCTTCGATTTCAAGACGCGAAGAAGCTCTTGAAGCAATATCGCGACGGGAAGAAACACCCGACGGCGACGATGATGGAATTTTTTAACAGTTTATCGAAGACGTTACCGAACGAGTACACGAAAGACGGTCGAGGATTTGAAATCGTTCGATTCACCCATTCCGTCTCGAAAACGAAGAACGAGAACGGCCAAGACGTGTCCGTGTTCTCGTGCGAATGCAAATGGGAGGATCTCGGTGAGACCGTGGCAGGGTGTTCGGGCTACGGCGAAAGTTCCACCAAGAAAGGTGCAAAAGCGGAAGCGTGTAAAAACGCGCTCTCGAAATGCGAAGAGTGGTTGAAATCGTTCGAGAACCAGTGGTTCTTCGAGCTCGCGTTGGAAGAGAAGCAGAAGCGATTAGGCACCGCGGAGTAAAACTATGGTTTAGCGTGTAGTAGTAGTAGTAGTAGTAGTAGTACCGTAGTAGTAGCAGTAATAGTAAAAGAAAAAGGTTATAAAAAGTTTTTCAGTTTTGTTTTTGTTACACCGCGTCGATATCTTGAGACGCACCCGTCGGACGCTGATCTTGTCCAGATCTTTGTTGTTGTTGTTGTTGTTGCGGATACCCCACGACGACTTGTTGTTCTGAAGGTTGAGGCGCTCCACCCATCGCGCTCATCTCGTTGCTATTGTTATTGTTGTTACTATAATTTCTATTGGTAGCGAACGGATTCGCGATGTTATTAGCGAATCCGCGCCCTGTGCTCTTCGTTTGTTTCTTGACGACTTCGTCCATGACTTCGTGAATCTCCGGTTTCGTCAACATTTGTAAATCTTTGTCGACGGCGTAACACAAGTACACTGCGTCGACGACGTCCAATAAAACGGTCAAACAAAAGTTCAAGATAGTCAAAGAAATCAAGAAGCAGAACACGCCGAGGAAGATCACCTCGACGCCTCGCGATTCGTCGTCGAAATACTTCGAGGACGAGATTCCAAAAACGACGCCAAAGACGATTGAGACGATGAACGCAGTCGTCCTGAGAATCATAGGAGGTAACCACCACACCGCAAAGGTTGATAACATGTTGTTCTGTAAAATCGTGGTGACTTTTCTCGCCGAGTCACAAAAGGCGTCGCCGGAGATGGCGGCGTAGACGAGAGCAAACTTGGAAATGAATCCAATAATCTCCGCGAAACATTGCCACAATAAGTTCACGCAACACATCAACGCTGCCATCGCCGCGTTGTTTCTGTGTTCTCTTTGCGCTTTTTCGAACATGTTTCGAACGATATCGACAATGGACATGATCAAACCGCCAAAACAGATGGTACCGAATTGAGATTTAAGGCCGTGCGACAACGATCGTTTCACCGTGCCTCTAAACGCGGTCGTTCCAGATGGCGCAAAGTACCACTGCGCGGTTGAACCACCAATCGTAAACAATCTCAAACACACCGCGACCGAGGACGTCCACATCAATGAAAAAAGCAACAACCCAACGAATGGTTTCACCCATGCATCCGTTTGCCATTCGCAACAGTTCACTTCGAACAAGTAATCGCTGATATCGTCGGTCTCTCCCGCATTTCTCGACGCCATGTAGTTGTCGTACGATCTTCGATCGACGCACTTCGACCCGTCGTTCGGGTGCGTCATCGCGAACCGATTCGCGGCAATCTTCCCGTGCATCCACGCGTACGACATGAAAAAGATAAACGGAATAAACACAAACACGGAAACGAACATATTAATCCCCAACGTTGCCGTCAACGTGTGTTTCTGATCGCTCAGCGCCGTTGCCGCGGTTTGCAAGAGACGATTGACGAGCGCGATTTCCTCTCGCCACAGATGAAACACGTACGCCAAAATAAAAGTCAGAATCAGAAATATCGACCCGCCAACGACGGAACCTTCCGAAAACAAGTACAAAGCGAACGAAAAGCTCGATAAGATCTTAAACCCAATAATCCCCCACGTCGCTTTATTCGCGTGGTGTTGAAACCCGTACAGAAACGTCACGCCTAAGAAGATGGCGGAAAATATCGCGAGCAACAACCACGCGTGCGATTGCTGCCAAAAGTCGTCCCCATCAAACGCGTCGTCCAAGTCGTCGTTGGTATCGTCGAATTCCTCGTGCGACGACGACGACGAGAGAAGCCTTCGTTCTAAAACGTTGTTGTTGTTGTTGTTGTTGTAATCGTTGTACGCCGCGCACGTCGTGCTAAACAGCACGTCTTCGCTCGTCCTCGTCGCGAACGCTTTCGCGTTCGTGTTAAACACCACCGCGACGCCTAAAACGAAGCACGCGATCGTGGTCGTTAAAAAAACCAGCGAAAACGACGCGTCTGTTTTCGCTCTCGGCGCGTAGTTGAACACCGCGGCGGAAGCTTCGTCGTTTTGGAGGAAAACGTCGTCTTCGTCTTCTTGTCGTTCTTGTGGGGTGCCTTCCTCGTTGTCGTCATCTTCTCGAAAGCGCTGGAAAGAAGACATTATTATTATTCCCGTCAGACTTTAAACTCGCGGTAAAGTTTGTGACGACAAAAACAGAGAAAAAGACGAGGCGTTCCTCGCCGCGGCGGTGTCTTTCTATCTCTCTTTATCTGTGCGTTTGTGTGTCTTTGATCTCTCTCTCTCTCTGTTTGTTTTTAAGAGGAAATTTTCCCGGTGGGGAAAAACGATTGGTATGTTTAGGGTGTCAGAATCCAGAGTTAGAAGCTAAAGTTAGAAGCTTCCGGTTTTATTCCAAACACACTTTTCTTTTGTACGCGTCAAGCTTTAAAGTTACAATCTCTCTATCTCTTTTCTTCTCGCTTTCACTTCTTCAGCAACGGTTCGCTTTCGGCCGCGCGCGGATTCTCCACGTCTGCAATATTTTTCTCTCCGCTATATTCGTTATTACTACTATTTTTTCTGCTATTATCGACCATCTGCTTGTTCTTGACGTACGTGTATCTCCCAAACCCGGCTAAAGATAACGTGTATCCGATCGCTTGCAGCACGGTGACCACGTCGCCGTAGACTACAATCCCGAAGAACAACAGCAGTATGTTCTTGATGTTGTTGATGCCTTTAAACCACACGGCGCCGATGTTCTTCACGACGCCGAGGCCGCACGCGTTGACTAAACACCCCCAGGACGAAGAAACGACGAACAAGTACCAGTATTTCTTCGCGATGTCTGAAATTCCCGGCGCTTGCAACGAATCGCCTTCAAAATACAACACCAGCGGTATGAAAAACACCACCGTCGCCGGCGCGAAGTAATACATGCTCTCGATCACGCCAAACTTTCTATTCACTAACAACCACTGCGCGCCTACGGTTCGTATCGCCTCCGCGAAGTGCGACCCAAACATCACGCAGACCCCAATCACGGTCGCTTTCCCGCTCACGTTCATGCACATCATCCCACCGACAACCATAGCCAGTAAACTCAACGTAAAATCTGAGTTGTATTTATCCGTTCCGACGCACACGTGCGTCGCGTACGTCACCACCGGCACGAACGCTTTCAACATCTGCACGAACGAAAGAGACAGATACACGTACACGATGTTCGCGCACGCCAGCGTTATGCTCGAAAAGAACCCCACGGGAACGCACACTCTCACCCACTCCGAAAAGCTCATCTTCGGTTCCGTGATCTCCACGAATTTCCCGTGCACCACAATCGTCGACGCCAAAAACGCAAACATCGTCCCGCAGGAAGACACGAAGATTGGATTTCCAAAACCAGCATCTTTGATCAAGTGCTTGTTCGAAACGACCGTGATGGTGCTGAACGTTAAATATCCAATCGTGTAGAGCAACGCCGGGAGTCTGTTTGTGGTCGTGTACTTTGATTCTAAATCACACGTGGTTTGTTCGTCTTTTCCTTCTTCTTCTTCTTTGAAAAGGGTGCCGCTGCTTTTTCCCCGCGCCTCTGACGATGATGGAGCCATCTTTCTCTCCGTGCGTTTCTCTCTTCTTTGCGCCGTCGTTTAACCTTTTTTACACGAGTCAGGAAAAAAGAAAACAGAACCTTCGCTCGCGCGTTATTGTGTATCTCTGCGTGTTTGTGCGTCCGTGTATCGTCTCCTTTCGTTTAACAAGTGCGCGCGTGCGTATGTGCGTGCGTTTTGGCGCTCTATACGATTTTGTTGTTTTTGATGTTTAGGGTTTCTAGGGTTTAGGGTTTTATTTTCGGTTGAGATTTTGCGTTTGTTAACTTTCTCTTCGTACGCGTCAGAAAAAAGCGCCATCTCACGTCAATGCGAAGAAGAATGACGTCGTTGTCCTGTTGCGCTAATATTAACGCGACCGAGAGAGTTTTATCATCTCTCGTCTCTGCTTCTTCTTCTTCTTCTGCTTCTTCTTCGCGAGCGAATAGTAGTCTGGCGGTAGCGTTATTCGCGAGAAGAAGAAGAGGAAGAATGACGACAACGACGTCGGCGTCTTTTTCTGCCCCCGGCGGCGAACGAAAACGATTCGCTCGTTGTTGTTTCGCGAGTCAGAGTTTATCGACGGAGTTGGCATCGAAGAGTAGAATCAGCGACATCGCCGTTCGTAACAACAGCGCTCTTTTTCTTTTGAAAGACGCGAGGAGAAGACGCCGCGAAGACGATGGTTTTCAAAGTCTTCGCAATCTCAAAACTTTGAGCGGCAGAGCGGCGCTGGCTTCTGGTGGTGATTTTGGACGGTTGGGAGTGCGTGCGCGCGTTTCGTTTTCCTTCGTCTCTTTTTCGTCTCTCTCTCTCTCTCTTTGCAACAACAACAACACGCATAAACAAAACACCGGTGATGGCATTTACTGCGTTATCTTCTCGACGAGAGAGCGTTTATGGAACGAATTTAAGGCGGAGGTAACAGACCGCTGCGTTTCGCTCTCGACATGAAGCAACAAAAATACGTGAGGTGTTTTGTTTTTGCGCTTTAGTATTAGATTTCTTCTTTACATCTCTTCTTCTCTCTCGTCGTTCGAGCGCTGACCTCGCGACTGTTCTTCCGTTTGTGCGCGCGCGTGTGCAATATTCTCATTTCAAAAGGGAGAAACAGGCATACATCCTCTGATCTTAAAAAACTTGCAGACGCGGTTATCCATCGATTCGCCGACGGAGTGTCAAGCCGCGTCGATACCTTTGCTTTCGGAAAACTTGGACGTTGTCATCGCGGCGGAAACTGGGAGCGGGAAGACGTATTCCTACGCTATCCCGATCGTTTCAGATATACTGAAAAGAAAAGAAATCGAACGGAGAGAGGAGGTATCGGCGCTGATTTTATGCCCGAACGCGCACTTGTGCGACCAAGTGAAAAAAGCCATCGATATTTTAACGCTTCCGGATGACGACGATGAGAACGGAAATAGTAAAAAAATGCCGATAGTGAGAACGGTGGCGTTGACTCCCGATCGGGGTTTACCTTCCTCGCTCCCGGATATCATCGTCTGCACGCCAGCGCGAGCCGAACAGGACGTCTTTGACTGGCGAGAAGGCAGCTGGAGGAAAGGCGCGTTTTCGCCGTACGTGAAATTTATACGAACGGTTGTTTTAGACGAAGCCGATATGTTGTTGGGTGGAGGATACGCGAGAAAAGTGCGTAACTGCTTCGACGTTTTATTCCGAGAGGAAAAGTTAGCCGCGACGCGAGGGTTTTATAAAACGTTCGAGGACGAAAGCGAAATGATTGAGACGACGGGAGAATGGAACAACGATTTAGATAGAGACGCGGAGGCGTCCATGGAGCAAAATTGGAGGAAAGATCACGATTTTGAAGACGACGACGATGAAAGTGAAAACGACGCAGAACACGAGTACGAATACGAACGAAAGCAAAACAAGAAGAAGAAGAAACCGAAAGCGCGTCTCGGCGGTAAAGGTAAAATGGGCAAAGGCACCAATCGCGAGTTTCGCAGACAATACGTCTTCGCCGCGGCGACGGTCATGTCTACGGGCAAACGGACTCCCGGCGCGGTGTTAAAATTCGGGTTTCCAGACGCCGTGTGGGCGAAAAGTTCGAGCTTGCACAAACCGAGAGCGGAGTTGACGCAGACGTGGAGAGAAGTTTCGTTGGAAACTCGTGCCAAGGCTTTATTCGAAGCTCTAGACATGGACCCGGAAACGGCGCAGGTGGAAAAGACTTTGGTGTTTGTCAACAGCGGTAGCGCCTGTGAAGCGATATCGTCTGAACTCGCAAACTTTGGCGCAAAAGTCGTGTCTTTTCACAGCGACATCGATCCGCTCGAACGAGAGGCGCGTTTGCGACGCTTCGCGTTGCAAGACTCGTCGGATTCGGAAACGATCGACGTCCTCGTCGCCACGGATTCGGTCGCTCGAGGCGTCGACATACCAAACGTCAAACACGTAGTCCAAGCCGAATTCGCTCAAAACGCCACGGAATACCTCCACCGAGTTGGTCGCACCGCTCGCGCCGGAAAATCCGGCCGAGCGACGAACATTCTACTCCCCGGAGACTTTGATTTAGCCAACGCCATACGCAAAGCGGAATCCGAAAATCGATCCGTCGAAGATACGTTTTCCAGGAAAAGAAGCTTCCGAAACAAGTTCAAAAAGTACGGCGAGAGCAGAAGAATGAATTGAAGAGCGGTCGTCGTCGTCGTCGTCGTCGTCGTTGCTCGCGCACGTACGATTTACGCAGCCGCTTCTCCTAAAATTTTCAATAATATAGTAGACACTGTTTTTAGCGCTCGCTTGTGTTTTTGTTTGTAAAAAAGTTATAAACCCTAAACGTATTTTGAGGGCGAAGCCGCGGGTCAAAATCATCCGCAGTCGGACGCGCGCGCGCGGGGGAGAATAAACGCACGCACTCGCTCCCGCGATACGCACACATAAACACAAAGAGAAAATAAGAATGACAAACTCCAATTCATCTTTGCTCCCTCGTCGGTCGTCCTCTTCGATCGCGACGATGGCAGAAGAGAGAGGTTTCGGCGCGGTCTGCAGCACTTCCTCTTCTAATGCGGGGAAGGCAAAAGCAAAAGACGGAGAAGAAGAAGAAGATATACTCAACAACAGCGGCTTCTTCGCATCGATGACTCGCAAGAAGAAAAAGTACCTCGCCATCGCGCTCGCGCTGATGTCCGTCTCCGCGATATCGTATAAAGCGGGATACGCGTCATCGTCGTCGGAACAACAAAACGAGACGAATTTGTCTTTGCCTCTGCCCAAATGGGCTTCGGATTTGGTCGCCTCGATGCGAATGTCGGCATCGCGGAAGGATTTGAATCGCATCTTCCGCGCGCGAGACTTGCACGACACGCACGGGAAGGTCGATCCTTTGCAAACGTGCAACTGGCACACGGATTTTGAGACGAACAACTGGGATTATAAGGAACAGATGCAAGATATGCAGAAGTGGAAGCACCCGCCGGCGAATGGAGGGGACAAGTTCACGGTGTGTTTTAAAGAGGGGGAAAAGTTTAACTTTTTCGGGGCGTACAATTTCATAAACGGCGGGTTGAAGAAAGCTGGGATGTGCGTGAAGAACGTCAAAGTGAGCGCGGATATGGACGATCCGTCGTGCGACGTGAGAATGTTTCGGAATCAACACGTGCCGGAGGTGAGGCCGAAGACGAACCCGAAGCAGGTGGATATTTTTTTCACGCACGAAAGTCCGTCCGTGTACTCGCCAGAGATGAAGGACGAGAATTTCCGAAGGTCGTTCGATTACGTCGCGGATTACGAGAGAACGAGCGGGTTGTGGTTCCCGTTCGCGGTTCCCGTGTTTGAGATGAAGGAAGATTTCCCGTTATTTACGATTCCAAGGAAGGAGAGGATCCCAGGTGTCGCCTGGTTGGCGAGAGATTGTATGAGCAATCGAGCGAATACGTTGAGAAAGATCAGCGACGAGTATCCGGTGTTTTCCGTAGGGCACTGCGCGAATAACGTGAATGAGAAGTCGTTTCCGGAAAGCGTGATGGGATTGCCGCGAAATCGCGTGACGAGTTTCCAAGAGCCTTTGAGTAACTTTATGTTTTACTTTGCTGTAGAAAACGCTGGCGTATCGTGTCCAGAATACGTCACGGAGAAAATTTATTATGCGCTGAGTCGAGGATCGATCCCGATTTACATCGGTTGGGAAGGCGTGAATGAATTGTTACCGGGTAAAGACAGTTGGATCGATTTGAGAAATTATGCCACGCCGCAACAGTTGGCAAAAAGATTGAGAGAAATCGCCGAAAGCGATGAGGAGTGGGAAAAGATGCACAAGTGGAGATACGAAGACCCGAAGACGTGGCCAAAACTGTTCCAAAAAGCCATCAGGCAGCAAACCGAGGACAGTAAGAACGCCCTGTGCGCGTTGTTGCAAAACGGCGAGAGCGATAAGAGAAGGAAAGCGAGCAAGGCACCAAAACAATGCGAACGACAAACGAAAATTTTCGGAGAGGATTTAAAAGTCGATGGCCAGGAAGGGCTAGGGGCGTTTAAAAGGGACGACATAGACGAAGCACACTTAGGAACAAATGTCTTGACGGACAAAGACGTCGGCGTTGGAGGGAAGATGCACTCGTGGGAGAAACATTTGAAGAAGACGTGCGACACCGATAACTCGTGCTTCGAATGGATCGAGCAATGATTTACCTTGAGATGTAGTAGAGAGCAAATAGAAGAAAGAGCTTTGTGATTGTTACACTGTATGCACTACCTAGTATGTAGAATAAATATATTACAACTACTAATGTAAGCGTTTGTTTTGGTTTTGATCTCGCTCAAAACTACCTCGCCTCGTTTATATCCACTATTTTTTCTTCTTCTACGTAGTAGCTACCCAATAGACTCGCCTTTGAGGTCTCCCAACACTGCTCGTACAGAGCTCTACTCGGCGACTCGGTGAAGAAATGCGACAACGGTAAATTTGTCACGTGTTTATCTTGCTTCGAGTATGCCGTCAACTTCCGATCGAAGAAATTTCGCTGCACTCGATCCAACTCTCGAACCTCCTCGCACGACGGTTTGTCGGTTGTCTTGTACTTTCTCGGGTGGACGTTCAAATCAAACTGACTATTCATGAACGCTTCGTGCGCATCCGAGGACCAGTGCAAAAAGTCTGTAGATAGCGTTTGGAAGATTTTGTCGCGTTCTTCTTTAGGCCGCCAGAAATCTTCGTAGTCGACTCGTCGCCACGAATTGCTCGGCAAGTTTGCCAGCGAGACGTCTATATATTCCGCAAACATTTTCAACACGTTCACGTGCTTCTCCAATCCTTGATCCCAGGTTTTGTGCGATCGAGCGGTTTCTACGAAGTTTCTGTGTAACAAGACGAACTTCACTTGACACCCGTTTCGTTCGGCCGCTTCAAAATAATCTAAAATATTGATGGGATGGCCGTGATTGAAGAGATAATTCCGATGCTCTTTGTTTCGCGGATCCCATCGCTGAACGTGGTTCACGTCCAAACCCGATCCAGTCGCAAACGGACCCAACTTGTGCGGGAACGAAAACGACCGAGTGCTGTAACACACCGTCTTCTCATTTCCGTTCTTTTTCGCTTCTTCTTCACATCCTTTTCTAAAAGTTCTGAAAATCTCGTCATAATTGTTGTCGAGAATTAAATTCCAAAAATGGTCGTCGTTATCGACAAACATCCTGTCTTCCTCTCGCGCGTGCTCTTCGACTATATCGTTAAACACCTCGTTATTATCATTGCTATTCTCTTTCTTCTCTCGAACGTTATGCAAGTGGTCTCTCAAAAGTGACTTCACAAACGCGTCTTTTCCCATCTGAAACGCGTGGTGCCCGACGCCTTCCAATCCCAACGTGAACACGTTTTCGCACTTCGCGTTGTTTGAAAAGTAACTCTTCTGCTCTTTCTCCTCTTCTCCGTACTCTTCACTCTTGAACGGATCAAAAAAACTCGGTGGTATCATTCGTAAACTCGCTTCCGCCTGCGACTTATAATTCGGCACTTCGTTCGCCGCTCGTCGTTGTTGTCGTCCTTGTTGTTGCTTTTTTTTGGCAACATTTGCGTTCGAGTTAAAAATCTCTCTTCTCTCCGGTGTCGTCGCCGCGGCCTCTTTTTCCCCGACGACGACGCTCGCACCACTGCTACTACTCTTCGCGGGGCGAAAACAATAAAACGCGGCCGCGGAGAGGAAAAGAAACGAAACGAGCAGCGTCGCCCATCTTTTAACTCTCGTCGTCGTCGTTACGTCGTCGTCGTCGTCGCGAGTGCCGCGGCGATGATGACGACGAGACGTCGACCCATCAGAAGCGGCTAAAAGTTGCGCATTTTCATCGCTCATGTGTGTTTACCTCTCGCGCGCGTCGTGAGAACCACCTCGACGCAAAACGAAAGAAAGAGTCGATGCGTTTTGCTCAATCGAGACTTTTTTCTTTCTTCCAGATGATGCGTGTGTGTTTTGCGCGTGTGATTCGCGCGCGCGCGACGATGAGAAGAATGAGGTCTCGAGCGTCTCAAACAACAACGAGAGAGAGGAAAAGAGACCAAAAAAAAGAGAACTCTTAGCGCGCGAAAGAAAGCGCTCCGCGACGCGCTCGTTTACGTACGCGTATGTGTATGCATACACACTTAGTTTTACAAGCATCGCTATTCCTCCTCCTCCTCTCTCTCTCTTTCTTTCGTTTGCTATTCTTTCTAAATATATGTATATATCAAAATGTATTCCTCCGTGGTGCTTCCGCGGACTCTTCACGCGGACGCGATGCACGACCGTATGGGCAAGAATGAACACGCCGCGGGAACGTTCTCGGCTAAATAGTCCCCGATACCTCCGACGTTGTAAAAAGCTAATCCGAACAACAAAAACACGCCGCCTTGAATGAGAATCCCCGGGAGAATCGTCG
>Ga0255751_10005007_pt1 | contig 11868 bp, 7 predicted proteins | sample 071ome_20_FD_179951 | JGI IMG/M metagenome (GOLD analysis project Ga0255751, IMG submission 179951) | Coastal salt marsh microbial communities from the Groves Creek Marsh, Skidaway Island, Georgia - 071412BT metaG (version 2) | ecosystem: Environmental > Aquatic > Marine > Intertidal zone > Salt...
GCCTCGAGGTCGAATGGGCAGGGGAAATCATGGAGCGCCCCTGGACCCGGGCCAGCCGGGGTGGCATGCGTCCCTCCAACGGGCCCTTCGGCCATACGGCCTTCCTGCTGTTCGCTCAAAAGCGAGGGGCTTGATCACTCCACGACACGAATGCCGGAAGCGCACCTGGGGCATGTGAACCGGAACGGAGCCACGCTGCCCGACGGCACCCCAAGGGCGCTGTCGCAGTTCGGGCACACCACACGACCTCCGTCTCCCATCCGCGCTTCGTTGTGCCCGAGTTCCGGCAAGTCCTCTTCGACGTCCTCCTCCTGCTGTTGCTCGACCTCGGGGGTGGACGTGACCTTGGACCGCCTGCTGATGCGCAGCAGACCAACGAGCAGGATGCTCAGGACCCAGCCGGAGGCCAACAACAGGAGGCTGTCCTTGTTGGAGAGGGTGAACACACCGAGGTCCATGCCTGAAGGAGCGAGCGGTGTGCCGACGATCTCGACCTCCACTTCACCGCCTGAATCGGTGCGCTGGACGCCATCAAGAGCGTAGATGGCCAGGACTTCGGGCGTCGCGCTGCCGCTGGTCGACTTCATGCTCACAAGTTCGAGCTGGAAGCGGACGGTCTCGCCGGCCTCGAGGGAAAAGGAGGCGCTTCGCGTGTTCGATTGCATGTCCACCCACGAATATTGCACGTAGGCAAGGTTCCGCCCAGCGAGCGACATCGTTCCGGTGACCGGCCCGTTCGCGGTGTTCGTCACCCGAACCACCGTGTGGGTCGAGCCGTCAACGTCCAGGATGAGCGAGGTGTCTTCGACAACAATGCTGAGGGGTTGCTCGGCCGTCCATCCGGAGCGAACGGTCACGTTCAGCGTTGTGCTGGCCGAGGGGTTGGACGTCGGTCCTGCCACCGCGCTGTTCGCGTTGATGACGATGGAGAAGGTCCCGGCTTCGGCGCCGGTCGGCACGTCACAGGACCAGGGGAGGGCCTCGGTGGCGCCGCTGACGTCCATGGCCTGAGGGAGGGTGCAGACCGCACCGGTTGACGTCAGGGAAAGGCGGTCGTGAACGCGAGAGGTCAGCACCAGCGTTCCGCTGACGGTGCCGCCCGCTTCGACCTCGTCCGAGGCGAGCGAGACCTGCAGGCTCACCTGCTGCGTCCGGTACACAGCGGTCATGACGATGGCGTCCTGCACGGTACCGTCCGTGGACAACGACGCAACGATGCGGAACTGCCAACGGTGGCCGTCCGCGGGTGAGGTGCCGGCGTGGTCCAGCGAGAACGCGACGGTGCTGCTGGCGCCTGCTTCGAGGGTGACGACGCTCGAATCGAAGGCCACGGACAAGCCGTCGAGGCCGCCATCGGCCACCGCTTCCGTGGACACGAGGAAGGTGGCCGTGGAAGCGCCGGTGTTGACGACGGTCACGCTGGCGTTGACGGGAGCACGACCGCCGAGCACCGGTGAGCCGGGGAAGGTGTCCTCGGGGTCGTCCAGCGGTGCATCACCTTGCCCGCTTCCAAGCATGGGGACGAGGTCCACACCCCGACGTTGGGAGATCTGCAGGTCGAGGCTCAACGACCACGACGTTCCGTCCGCGTCCGTGCAGACGATGGTCACCTCGTGCGAACCGACGGCGGCGTTGTCGGCCGCCACCACCTCGAGGTCGAGGCTCACCGGGTCGGTCCCTGCTGCGAGGTCGAGGGGCGACGAAGGCAAGCCAACGAGGACCACGCCGCTTGGCAGGCCTGAGGTGGACATCGTCAGGCTGAGGTCCAAGGTCCCGGTTGGCGTCAGCATCAGGGCGAGGCTCCCATTCGATCCTGCTTCCACGGCCAGGCGTCCGTCGTTTGGACCCTGCATGGAGAGGCGGGCGTGGTCAGCAGGGCCGAGGTTCACCTCCGCTTCCTGTGTGCCGTGGACGCTGCTCGCCCGGAGCAGCAAGGTGCACGGGGTGGTGGTGATGACGCTGCTTTCGAGCCCCCACACCGAGGTGGACCCTGCAGCCACCGTCTGCGTTGCGGAGGAGATCAGCGAAGAGGTGACGATGCCCGCGCAGAACGCGCCACCCGCAGGTTCGGCAAGGCTCAGCGTGACGTCCACGTCGTGGGAGCCGGCGTTCATCATGGTCGCCTGCCACGCAGCACCGTCGTTCACGTCGATGAAGACCTCGTCCGGTGCGCCAAAGGTCAGGTTGACGCGTTCGTCGACCACGAATCCAATGGTTCGAGCGACCTGAACGGACGTGTCGTTGGCCCAGGTGCCAACAAGCACGGTTTCGCACACCTCCTGAACACCAGAGGGCCACGTGCTCGCGGAGGGGACCTCCACGCTCAGTCCGACCGTTGCGGCGTCCCCTGGCCCCGCAAAGGCCGTTGACGCATCGAGCACGTCCCAGACACATGAGGCACCGCCTGCATCCTCCAGCGACCACGACCACGTCGCGGCCGAGGTCCCGGTGTTGGTGACCTCGACCGAGGTGGACGAGGCGACACCGTAGGGCAAGACCTCAGCGGGGTCGATGTTGCCGATGCTCAATCCAGGTACGGCTTCGATGCGAACGACGAGCGTGCTGACGGAGGTCAGGTTGCCGAGCGTTGACGCCACATGGAGGTCGAGGCCGGTGTCGCCGGGCATGGCGTCCGGCGCCACCTCCAAACGGAGGGTGGCTCCAACGCTGCTGAACGCAGACACGTTCTCCAGCACGTCATCGCTGAACGCAGCGAGCAGGTCCGAGCCGGTTGAAGCAGACGGTGCCACGCCGCTGCTCCACGGGTAGGTCCACGACGAGGTCACGTTGAACACGGCCTCCGCAGCGGCCTGCTGGAGCAACATGGCGGTGGAGGCGTTGACGCCAGCCGGCGCCGGCCAACCGACGGGGTCAGCGCCCGTGATGCTCGCGGCGAGGGTGCATGCTGCGAGGTAACTCCCAGCGAGTGAGGGGTGGCTTCCGTCTGCGCTGTAGAGGTTGGTGAAGGCCGACGTGTTGGCGAGCGGATCGTCACCTGCATCGACAATGGCGTCGTGCACCACTGCGAACGCGAGCCCCACCGGTGCGACGTGAACGTCGACGCCGGGGTGCGCGGCCGTCATGTTCGACGAGTAATCGAGGTAGCCGCTGAGCAAGCGGTCGTTCATGGTGCTGAAATCGGGGTACATAGCGGCGTTCATGCTGTCTCCGTCCCACCGGCCCCAGGTCATCATCAGCATCACCGCTGCGCCTTCTTCAGCTGCACGCTCCGCCAAACCTACGGCTGCATCTTTGGAGGCGTTCCACATCGCTTCGCTGCGGGGAAAGCCCGGAACCTGCGATTGGTCCTGCAGGACGAGAAGGTCCCACGTGCTGCCCATCAGCGTCGTGTTCCACGCATCCCCGCTGGTGTTGACCTTCGTGGCGTGGTTGGCCAAGGTCATGCCGCCACCGGTCAAGGCGCTGACGTTCCCTTCGGCCTCCGCACGGAGGAGGTCCTGCAGCAAGCCGTCGAGGCCGTTGCTCGAGGTGTAGGAATTGCCGAGCATCAGCACGGCGTGGTCGGCCGTCCCCGTCGTGTTGGTGACGTTGGACGAGCCGCCCGTCGACGACCAATTCGCCCAGAATCCTGCAAGGTCCGGCGTCGTGTCCACATCGAGCAGCAAGGTGTCGGGGACGTTGCCGTCGTTGTACACCGGGATGGTCACGTCCACCGCATCGCCGGGTTGCAGGACGACGAGCCCGGCGTCACCGGCCCCTGACGTCTCGATCCGTGGGCTGTGCACGTGCGCGACGCTGAGCGCGAGGGTCAGCCGGCTCCAGGCACCGGAATCCGGTTCGGTGACCACGAGGTCGACGGTGTCCCCGTCGGCAGGTACGGCCGTGGCGTTCAGCCGGACCACGACGCTGGCGTTCTTCGCCCACGTCGGGAAGACGTTCACGACTTCGCTGTCGAGGGCAAGCACCTCCCAGACGCTGTTCAGCGCGCTGTCGTCCACCTCCACATCGAAGCTGTCGATGGACGAGCCGTTGTTCGTCACGGTGAGGGTCACGTTCGCGGCCTGCCCGGGGGCGAGGACGACGTGCTGGACGTCCACGGAGAGGTGGATGGACTCCGCAGCAGCCGCATGACCGATCAGCGGTGCACACGACGTCAACAGAAGGAGGGCCAAGAGCAGCACGGCGGGCCGTTGGGTTGCCGACGTCATGCGCACCGGACCGCTGTCGCCGCCGCCGCTCTTGAGGCCACCGCAGGCCAACGAGGGGTCAACAGCATCCTGCAGCCTTCGTCACGGCGCGAGCCTGCACCGAACCCCTGACGATGGCTTGATGTGCGCGGCCTCGTGCCCTGAAGCATGACGGCCACCTGGCACCCCACCGCGTACCGAACGCACACCCTTGGGCAGATTCAGTCCGAGGGTGCAGGCCTCGTTGGGCGCGAGGTCACGATCGCTGGTTTCCTCCATGCCAGCCGTGGCAAGGGCGCGATGTGCTTTGCCGACCTCCGCGACGGCACCGGGATGACGCAAATTTTCGCCAAATCCGACATGCTGGGTGAGGAGCAATTGGCTGTCCTTCAAGGACTCACGAGGGAATCCACCCTGCAGGTCACGGGCACCGTGGCCGAGAAGCGCCCGCCCAAGGTGCCCGAGGGCGAGGCCCCCCCGCCACCTGCTTACGAAGTGTTGGCCAGCAGCATCACCGTGATCGCCGAAGCGCAGGCACCGCTGCCGCTCGGCGTGACCGACACCGTTGGCGTCGGCCTGGACACCCGGCTCGACAACCGTTTCCTCGACCTGCGCCGCGCACACGTGAACGCCATGTTCAGGCTGCGCGGAAAGGTGCTCGAGTTCGGCCGCGCCCATTTGATCAACGAAGGATTCGTCGAGACCCACACGCCGAAGATCGTGGCCACCGCCACCGAGGGCGGCACCGACCTCTTCCCAATGACCTACTTTGAGACGCCCGCGTTCCTGAACCAATCCCCCCAGTTGTTCAAGCAACTCTGCATGAGCGGCGGTCTGGAGCGCGTCTTCGAAATCGGCCCGGCCTTCCGCGCTGAGAAGCACGACACCTACCGCCACCTCAACGAGTTCATCTCCTTCGACATCGAGTGTTCGTGGGCCACCGACGACGACGTGATGGGCGTCCTCGAGCGTATGATCCACCACATCTGGTCGTCCATCGCCTCGGACCCAACCTGCCAAGCCCACGTGGCCACCATCAACGCATGGCGAGCCACGCAGGACGAGGAGCCAATCGAAGTGATTGTCCCGGACTTGCCGTTCCCGCGGGTCGAGTACGACGACGCCATCCGCATCATCAAGGAACGCGGCGGCAAGATCGAGTGGGGCGACGACATCGATGCCGAGAACTCGGACCTGCTGGCCCAAGGCCTGCCGCAATTCTACTTCATCCCGCGCTGGCCGATGGACCTGAAGCCCTTCTACATCCACCACGTGGACGGTGAAGAAGGGTCCACGGGACGCCAACTCAGCCGCGGCTTCGACCTCAACTTTGGCCGGGACGAGATGACGTCAGGAGGGCAGCGCGAGCACCGCATCGACGTCCTCTGCGACAACCTGAGAGGCATGGACCTCGATCCCGAGGAATTCGAATTCTACGTGGCAGGTTTCCGCCACGGCGTTCCGCCCCATGCAGGCTGGGGGCTCGGCGTCGAGCGCATCCTGATGGTCCTGACCGGAGCCAAGAACGTCCGTGAAACCGTCCTGTTCCCGCGCGACCGCCGACGCGTCTGCCCTTGAGCCGACAGGTTCTCCCACCGTGGACCATCAGGCCACGACATGGTCGTCCGCGAAGTCCGCTGGGGGGACGGGCCCGACCACGTCGCCGACCTGCACCTGCCCCTCGAAGAAGGCCGCTTCACCACCGAACACGGCACGCCGTGTGTGATGCTGCTGCACGGCGGGTTTTGGCGCAAAGCGTACGACCGAAGCCTGATGACGCCGCTCGCTGAGCACTTGGCCAACCAAGGGCTCATCGTCTGGAACGTCGAATACAAGCGATGGTCCGAGGACGACGAAGGCGTGTGGCAGGACACCGTCAGCGACGTCCTTCGCGCATGGGGCCACGTCGAGTTGTTGGAGGGCGTGGACCCGCTCCGCTCCATGGTGATGGGGCATTCAGCAGGAGGGCACCTCGCGCTGCTCATCGCTTCGCTTGCAGAGCGAAAACCATGGCTCTGCGTTGCCCAAGCACCGATCAGCGACACCGTTGCCGCCGATGCCGCAGGCCTCTCCGACGGCGGCGACGCAACCCGCCGATGGGCGGGCACCCCCGCGACCTCAGGGGCACCGCCGTGGACCGACCTCAACCCCATCAACCTCGCCCCAAACACGAGCCTGTTGGTCGCCCACGGCGACCTGGACCTCGACGTCCCTCCCACGATGTCCGAGGCCTTCGTCCGACGGATGCGCGCTCAGGGCGCGGCAGTTGAGCACCTCCGGCTCGACGCGGACCATTACAGCATCATCGACCCGGCATCGAAGGGAACCCTGCCGTTGCTTGATGCAGTGCTGGGATGGCTTTAAACCGGAAAACACCCCACCTCCCTTGTTGGGGCGTTTGGGTGATGAAGGATTCATGTTCAACACGCTTGGGCGCAGGTTTCTTATAGGGTAGGCGACAAGGACTAATCAATTAGACTGCGTATGCTTTAAACTAAATTGCAAGGTTTAAATACGCTGGATGGGATATACAAGAGGTGAGGAACATGGAGAACTGCGAAGAATGCTACAGCACGAGCCTGAACTACGATGACGATCGCGCCGAATTCTGGTGCGATGACTGCGGCGCGGTCTTCGAAGACCACGTCCAGACCGAGATGCGCCAGCCGGTCGCGCCGGAAGCCAACGGCTCTGTGTCCACAAAGAACCCGTACCACCGTGACGTCACGGGAAGCCGCATGACGACCTGGACGGCGGAAGACCGCGCCATGATGGGTCGCCTCAGTGCCGAGTCCCGTGCACGCATGAAGCGCCTTGAGAAGATGCAGAAGTGGTCTGCACCCTCTCAGGTCAGCCATTACGCTTCACGCATCTGGGACCTCATCGCAGAGGTCTACGGCGAGGAACTGGCCAACACCCTGTACCGTGAGTCCTTCCTGGACGACATGCTGCGCCCCATCGAGGCGCGCATCAGCCACCGCATGGCGGACCTCCTGGAACGTGCTAAGGCCCACGGCATTCGCCTCAAGCAGCCCCTTGGCGCCGTGTCGAGGAGCCTTCTCGAAGGAGCGACGCAAGAAGAACGCGATGCGAGCAAGGTTTCCGTTCGCAGCAAGGATGCCATCTTTGCTGCCGCCTTGCTGAGCGTGTACGGCGAGCACCACCCACGTGCGCCCCGTGACATGCTGAAGGCTCAGCGCGCCCTCCTCGCTCGCTCTGGGCTTGAGGGCCGTCGTGCCAGGACCATCCTGCTCGCCGCCGTTCGTGAGTTCAAGCGCCACCTTCGCGACCTCAACACCATCGGCGCCTTCGTCCCCCGTGACGACAGCAGCCGTGACGCCCAGCAGGAACGTCACCTTGCCGACGAGTCCCCGTGGCTCGACGTGCTGGCCGATTTCTTCGAGGCGCAGCCGACGCTGACGCGTTACGCCGAGGAGCTGCTTCACGACACCGCCATGCGCCTCGACGCCATGCGCGCCGACCTGCTTGAAGGCGACAACCAGCACCCCTCTCCCTTCATCGGTCTGACGCCGGAAAAGCGCGTCGGCCTCGCAGCCATGGCCGCGATGAGGGAGCGCGGTGTCGAACGCGGGATGGCCACCCGCCTTGGCGTGGCCCTCGACCTCGCGCCGAGCACCCTCGGTACGCTGCACAAGCGCTTGGAAAAGTCGTCCGACCCCCGCTTGGGTATCCTCGACGTCGGCTTCGCGCTGACCCGCAACACACCGTCTTCGATCGGAACGCGTTCGACCGCAGAGGACACCGATGATGCCCTCGGCGACCACGAAGAGGCGGACGGTCAAGACGCGGATGCTTGAAGTGGAACACCGTGACCAACGCCCCATGGACCTTGACGGCGTGGCCTACCCCTTCCGCTCCGATGCTCTTGCGGGACGACGTGCCTTGGTCTGCGGCGCCAGCGGTGGCATCGGGGCTGCCACAGCGAAAGCGATCGCGGCTGCCGGAGCGGACGTTACGGTCGCCGCGCGCGGTGCGGATGCCCTGAACGACCTGGTCGAGGTCCTTTCAGGGCTGGGTCCGGGCCAACACGCTGTGCATGCGGTGGACCTCGAAGACGCCGACGCCATCGACGGCATGGTCGCGGCCTTGCTGGACAACGGGCCGATCCACATCCTCGTCAACAATGCGGGTGGCCCCCCCGGCGGCCCGCTGCTCGGCGCACCCCCGGAGGACTTCCTTCGACCGTTCCAGCGGCACCTTCACGCCTCGCACCGGCTCGTTCGGGGCTTAGCACCCGGCATGGAAGCCGAAGGCTACGGCCGCATCCTGCAGATCATTTCCACCTCCGTCAAGGAGCCGATCCCGAACCTTGGGGTCTCGAACACGCTTCGTGGCGCGATGGCCTCGTGGGCGAAGTCGCTGTCAAGGGAACTGGCCCCGTGCATCACCATCAACAACGTCCTGCCGGGATTCACCGACACCCCTCGCTTGGGTTCGTTGGCGGCGTCGATCCATGCCAAAACAGGACGCAGCCTTGAGGACGTGCAGCGGGGATGGCTTGACCAGGTCCCCATCGACCGCCTCATCCACCCCATGGAGACGGCCATCGCACTCACCTACCTCGCCCTGCCGGCTGCAGGCGCCATCCGTGGCGTCAGCCTCGCCGTGGACGGGGGACGCCTCCGTTCCATCTGAGCGAGGCTTGAAACGGGTCGCCGCGAGGCGGCGACATGGACGGCGAGGTGACACCCGAGCAGGCCGATGAGGTGCTTCGGGCACTGGTGGACGGCGGCGGGATGGACCATCTTGACACGGCCCTTGCGCTTCGCTTGTTGCCGCTTGCCGAGGAACTGGGCCACGAGGACCTCGTTGAACGCTTGCTGAACCAAGCCGATGCTGCGGCAAGCGACGCGATCGAGGAAGGGTGGGTCCAGTTGGAGCACCTCCGACGTGGCCGAGACGCCGACGTGGACGCCCTCATGGCCTTAGGAACGGACGCCGAAGCGATGGAAGGCGGAGCACGGCTCGCCGCGGCGGCCTTTCACCACGGGGCCCTGCTGCTCCATGCCCAAGAAGCGCACAACGAGGCCCACGCGGTCCTCGGCCGCTCCCTTCGACACCGGCAGTCGGTGGGCGACGAGGAAGGCACCGTGTACGGCCTCGCGGCTCGAGCGGCGTGTGAAAAGGCGCTGGATCGCGTGGACGATGCCATCGCCACCGAGACCGAACGCCTTGGGTTGCTCGAGCGGCTCGGAGATGACGAAGGCGTGATGGAAGCCTTGGCCGACCTTGCCCACGTGCACGCCACCATCGGGGAGGTTGACATCGCCAGCGACCACCTGAAGCGGTCCTACGAGTTGGCCAAGGACCTCCAGGACCTGTCCGGTCAACTCGTTGCAGGGTGGGGGTTGGCCGACCTTGCTGAAATTGCCGAAGATTGGTCGACCGCCATGCTCCAGCTCTCCGACGTGGTGCACGCCTTCATGGCGGCGGGGTTGCCGGCTCCGGAACCTGTTCGTGAACGCATTCAGCACTTGACGGCCTTGGCCGACCAAGCCTGACGTGCGGGGCGTTCACCTCATAGGTCGAAGGACCGTGGCGGAACCGGGTGAGGGGATGGAGCACGACATCTTCTTCTCCATCTCACACACGCCAGACCACTCCGGTGCGGTACCGTCCGAGGCGGTCATGTTCGACCATTACTTCGACCAACTTCGCTTGGCCGACGAACTTGGCTTCAGCGTAGCATGGGTGGCTCAAGCCCACCTCTCCACCGAGACCCAGAAAACGAACGCCAAGCCTGTCGTCCCGCACTGGCCTGGCGAAGTCGGGCTCTGCACCGACTTCCCACAACTGGCCCTCGAATCCTTCCGATGCACGTCAAGGATTGACCTCGGAAGCGCGGTTTTGTCGATCTTCGCGGCGGGTGGCCCCATCGCCCAAGCAGAGCGCATTGCCAACACCCTCACGCACCTCGAGCGCATCGACCGAGGGGGGACGCGGCGCTTGCACATCGGCTTCGCATCGGGACGTTTCGAATTCATGGCCCGCCCGTACGGCATCGTGCCACGGGACGAGGTCGAAGCCGCGTCGTGGCCCGCGTTGCGGGGGCAGATCTTCCTTGAAGCGGCGTCCATCTTCCTTCGCTTGCTTCGTGGGGACGTGGTCAGCGAGGCCACCGCTCGCCCGACCGTGCTCACGCGGGACCTCTTCCGGAGCGATGAGGACTGGCAGGCCGTGCAGGCCGCAGCCATGGACCGCGACGGAAGCGAGGCGCCCATGGATGCGATCCCCGTCGCCCCTCGCTATGCCTTCGAAGAGGTGCGCATTGTCCCAAAGGAAGCCCCCCTTGAGCGGCTCATTTTGGTGGCGGGCACCCACGACCCGAAGGCCCAGGTCGAACTGAACACGCACCTGCCCGTTCGGGTGTTCAACCTCTCCATCACGGCTCCTGACGTGATCGACGCGACGCATGAGCGCATGAGCGCATGTTTCCATCCGGACGGTGGCCCGTGGGAGCGAGGCCACATGCCGCGCACGGTGTTTGTCTTCGTGAACGACGAGGAGGGGCTGACGGCCGAGGAGCAACGAGAAGCGGCGAAGCGCGAAGCCGAAGCGGCCCTGGCCGCGTATTGGACCGCCCTTGAGGGCACCCTTGACCCGAGCAAGGTCGAACGCGCGACCAACAACGCGCTGGTCGGCAACGTTCAGGACGTGGCCCAACAGATGCTGGAGCGGTTCCACCCAGAGGACCGCATCATGGCGTGGTTTGATTTCTTCAACCACGACAACGAGCGTGTCAAGCGAAACATGCGCGCCTACATGGAAGGCGTCGTCCCCTTGGTCGAGCGTGCGCTTTCGGAGGGAACGGCGTGAGCGCGGACGGTTCGGCCGTCGCCCCGGGCTTGCCCGGCTCCAAACTGTACCCGACCTCACCCCTCGGCGAGCGGGTAGAGGGCGTCCCGACAGGTCGAGACGTCGAATGGGAACCCTTGGTGGACTACCGTCGAAACGGCGTTTCGGAAACGACGATCCACGGTGCCGTGGCCTGGGCACACGGAGGCGAGGTGATTCACTCCTTTGGCGGCAACGTGCTCTGTTACGGCCGCTCGATGATGAAACCCTTCATGCTCAAGGCCTTCGTTGACGAACTCGCGGACTGTTCGTGGGAACAGAAGGCCATTGCCGTGGCCAGCCACAACGGGGACACGGAACACGTCGCTGCGGCACAGTCCCTGCTGAACGAGTCCGAGTGGCCGCTGATGCTGACGCCCCTTGATGTGCCGCTCATTCAATTCGGTCGGCAGGTCCGTCGTCCACGTCGCTGGTACCACACCTGCTCCGGCGAGCACGCGGCCATCTTGCGCGGCTGCCGCGGGAAGGGGTGGAACCGCGCTGGCTACACCTTGCCCTCCCACGAGGTGTTCCACGCCTACATGGCCCAACTGCGCCGGTTCCTCGGCGAGGGGTGGAGCCCCCTGCGCGTGGCGAAGGACGGATGCGGCCTGCCCACGGTGTCGAACACCGTGGCGGAACTGGCAACGATCTATGCTGGGCTGGTCACGGACCGGCACGCCGACTGGATTTGGGAGGCCATGTGCCGTCATCCTGACCTCGTCGGCGGCTTCAACCGCCTCGATTCGACCATCATCAAGGCCGGCGAGGGCGAGGTCATCGCCAAGGAGGGGGCCGACGGCTTGCTGGGTTTGGCCATCGCCCATCCCGACTGGCCGGAAGGCCTCGGTGTGGTCGTGAAGAT
>Ga0255751_10005014_pt1 | contig 11860 bp, 10 predicted proteins | sample 071ome_20_FD_179951 | JGI IMG/M metagenome (GOLD analysis project Ga0255751, IMG submission 179951) | Coastal salt marsh microbial communities from the Groves Creek Marsh, Skidaway Island, Georgia - 071412BT metaG (version 2) | ecosystem: Environmental > Aquatic > Marine > Intertidal zone >...
CGTTGACGCACGTCGCTAGTTTTTGGTCATTCGTCGGTGGTAATCCTCGTTCCAGCGCATTCAATTCATTCATCGGTTTCGATTCGACTTTGGTTCCGTCCGTTTTTGATTCCGAGACGACGACGAATACGACGACGACGACGACGACGGAGGAGGGAAAACCAGCTCGAATCTCGCGCGATTCGTCCTCTTCCCGTGGGTCCGTCGCGTCGGTGAGTGGAGAAGTTGTTAACGATGATGATTATTTTTTTTGAAAAAGACGCGACAGACGGACGGACAGACGTTAGTTTTCGACGACGGTTTCGACGCGTCGAGCTCGACGAACGCGAAAGACGGACGGGTAGACGGATAACTCGACGTACAGGCCGACCGATCATGGTTTCCGCGGATGCCGGGGAACAAACGCGCCTGAGCGTCGTCCACGTGACGACTGAAATCAAAAAACACATCGACGAGATCAACGAAAGCCTCGAAACGATTCGAAACGCGTGTGAAGCGTGCGCGGAGGCGGCGGAAGCGGCGGAGATGGAATCCAAGGGATCGTCCGCGCCGTTGCGGGTCGAGGTGGAGAGGATGTGCGAGTTGCAGAGGGAAAAGATGGCGCAGATTGAGGCGCTCAAGTGTTTGGAACGCGAGTACGAGGGACGGGCGGACGTCGAGTTTGATTTTAAAGATTGGATTGCGAAAAAGGTGAAACACTTCATCGTGACGCAACCGAAAAAAATGGACCATTTGATTGCGTTCGATCGGGTGGCGAAAGGACGGGCGGCGGAGTTGAATGCGGATGAGGATTTGATGGTGGACGAGCGCGAGAGCGGGGCGACGAGGAATACAAAGTGTCCGCTCACGCTCGTTCCGGTGGAGAGGTTGAATGAACCGGTGGAAGACGCCAAGGGGTTCATTTATGAAAGGAAGGCTATCATTGAGTTTATCGGGAGGAAATCGTCTCGGGAGTGTCCGATGGCGGGGACGAAGCACAAGGTGACCGTCGCGGAGCTTCGCGAGTCTCGCGTCGCGCTCAAGCTCAAGCAGCGCGCGCAAGCCGTCGTTGGGGATGGAGCGAAGAGCCAACTCGTGTCGCCGTAAGAACGCAGTCGTTAGACGATGCCAAAGAAACGATGGTTGTAATTGTACAGTTTGAAAAATACCACTCTTATATTTTATTTTCATGGTCAACACTTTTGACTACGACGACGTCTCTTTGTTTCGGGGAAAAAAATCTTCTGGTCAAAAAATGGTGGAAAACAAAACGACGGCTATCATCCTCTACCTCTTCTGTTCCACTAGTAGAGACCGATAGCCTTCCACCAGAGACCGCCGAAGATAGCCCAGATGAGGACGTTCACCACGCCGCAGATACCGCCGATGCGGAAGTAATCCTTGAGCTCGACGTAACCGGCGCCGTAGTAGCACGCAGATTGTCCAGAGGCGTAGTGCGAGATTCCGCCGAAGAGGTTGGTGTGGAACGCCATGGTGAGACCGACCAACAGCGGTGGAGCACCGGCGGCCATCATCATCGCCATAAATGCCGTGGAAAGCGCGGCGACTTGCGCGGTTTGAGACGCAAACAAGTAGTGAATCGCGTAGTAGAAACCGTGGAGCAAGAGCATGACTTGAGGCCAAGCCAAGTTGGCCGCGGAGAGAGCTCCGGCGACAGTGGAGGAGAGGTAATCGATGAAACCGAGCGCGTTGAGCTGCGAGGACATACCGATCAAGACGGCGAACCAGAGCAAGGTGTCCCAGGCGCCCTTTTCGTTCAAGCACTCGGCCCAGGAGATGACGCCAGAGATGAGCTGAAGAGACATGCCAAACATGGCGGACACGACGGGGGTGATGCCAAAGGGTTGGAAGATCCACATAAAGACGGTGATACCCATCGTGATGACAACCATGAGTTCATCTTGGGAAAGCGGTCCGAGCTCCTTGAGCTTGGCGGCCGCTTGCGCCGGGGCTTCCGGAGTGTCTGTGATTTCCGGCGGGTACAACTTGTACACCAAGAGCGGCGTGACGAGCAAACCGATGATGGCTGGAACGCACGCCGCCTTGAACCAAGTGATCCACGGAGACATAACGACGACACCGAGGGACGCCGCGAGTTTCATGGAGAGAAGGTTTTGCGCCGCAGCCGTCATGCACATGGCGCTCGAGTGACCGCTCGATTGCAACTGCGTCTGCACCAAAAACGCCCCGAGCTTACGAGACGTCGGACCCGGTTCAGATCCCGCCTGCTTGGCGAGGGACTGAATGATCGGAAGGTAGACACCGCCCGCACGCGCCGTCGTCGACGGCATCGCCGGCGCGAGCACCGCCTCAGAGATGCTCAAGCCGTAAGACAAACCGAGCGTCGACTTGCCGAGCGCGCGCACAAACATAGTCGCCACGCGGTCACCCAAGCCCGTGCGCACGAAACCGCGCGCGAAGAAGAACGCGAGCACGATGAGCCAAATGACATCGTTCGTCATCGCCGCGAACGCCATCTGGAAGCTCAGCGTCTTGGTCACGACCGCAGTCGTGAGCCCGCAAAACGCCCACGCCCCCACCGGAAGCGGTCCGAGCACCAAACCCGTGATCGTCGACAGGAAAATGCTCAACAGCGCCCACGCCTGCGGGACCACCGCTTCGGGCCGCGGAACAATAAAGTTCACAATCATCCCGACCGCGATGGACATCGCCAGCGGCTTGAGCGCCGCGCCCTTCCACACGAACCCTTCCGACGGAGCCGAGGAGGCTCCCGCCGCGCTCGATCGCGCGCGCGTCGTCGTCCCTCGCGTCGGCTTCGCCACCGTCACCGGCACCGCCCGTCGTCGCCCTTCGCGAACAGAAACCGTCTTCACCGCCGCTCGGGCGTCGGCTTCACCACCGACCGCGCGCGCGACGACGACGGCGCCGACGCGCGTTCGCGAACCTCCTGCGTTCGACGGTGCGACCGTTTTCCCTTTTCCACGCGTCTTCTTCGTCGGCGTCTTCATCGCCGTCTTCGCCGTCACCGGCGTCGCCCGCATCATCATCGTCATCACCATCGTCGATCGTCGATCGCGTCGTGTGCGCCCGACTCTCGCGCGTGACTCGTCTGACGACGACGACACCAATCGCTCAACTTCGTCTTCATTAATTCAGTTCCTCCAACGACCTCGAGCGCGCGCGTTCGAAACGGACAAAACTCGGACACGCGGAACCGTGTGCGCGTGTCCCTTTTATTCGGGTACTACCGATATTATACGTATTATAGTAATTGATAAACCTAGATGGTATCACAAACACAAACCACCGCGATAAAAGAAAGACACCATCGCGACGCAAGCCCCCTCGCTCGTTTTTTTTCCCTTTTTCCGTCCCTTTGCGACGAACACCACCGGGACACGTGGGACACCGGGACAGCGGGACACGTTTTTGGGTGGTATTTCGACGAGTCACGACTCGTGTCGTTTTGACCGGGACGCGCAGCGCATTCGTTTTTTTCGTGTTTTCGTTTTCGTGTGTGTTGTGTCTTCGAATCTCGACTCGTCGCGAGCGGGACACCGAGCGGGACACCGACCGGGACGGGCGGGACACCGAGCGGGACGACCGGGACGGGGCAGCCGGCAGAGCGACGCGCACTCGATCGAACGTGCCATACATCATGTTCGCGACGACGATGACGATGACGGCGGTGACGGCGACGCCGACGATGACGGCGACGACGCGACGCGCGGCGACGGTGCCGGCGGCGTGCGCGCGTCCGACGGCGCGGTCGGCGACGTTCACGTCCGCGGGACGACGCGAGCTCGCGCTCGGGCGCGCGCGCGGGACCGCGACCGCGGTTCGCGCGGCGGCGACCGTGGTTCGCGCGGCGGCGACGGAGGTGCGTGTGATTTGACGTTCGCGTTCGCGGGACGACGGCGACGGGGGTCGCGACGGGGGGTGGTGACGATGGATTTTATTTTTTTCGCGCGATCGATGCGTTCGTGGGATCGTCGCGTCGACGGCGACGTCGGAATGTCGACGCCCGCTGCGCGCGTGGGGTGGTCGGGTGAACGAACCCTGGTGGGACGGATGGACGAATCGTCGAGTGAAACGCGACGACGCGACGACGCGATGACGACGCGGGCGATGTCGAGGCGGGGCGTTGCGTTTATTCCACCGTCGATCGGTTCGCTCGATCGTCGTTCGCGCGCGCGTTCGCGGCGTCGATGAGGGTGTCGTGACGTCGATGCGACGAGAAGAGGGTTTATCCGAGGGTGGGTGACGCAAGCCCTGCCGCTGGGATGGTTGGGCGAGAGAGTTTAGGTTTCGATTGAGAACGCGCGACTGACGTTGAAACACCGCCCGTGAACGATTTTACGCGATTCCCCAGGTCGAAACCGAAGAAAAGGAAGCGGTGTGCTACCTTCGGGGCGTGCGCATGTCGGCGTCCAAGGTGCGCAGAGTGTTGGACGTCATTCGAGGCAAGAGCTACGAGGAGTGCCTCATCATGCTCGAATTCATGCCGTACCGCTCTTGCGAACCGATTCTTTCCGCTTTGTTCTCCGCCGCGTCCAACGCGAAGAACAACTTGGGCATGAACAAGGCGAAATTGTACGTTTCGGAGTGCTACGCGGATGGTGGTGCGACGATGAAGCGTTTCACCCCGCGCGCGCAGGGTCGCCCGTTTTCCATCAGAAAGCGCACGTGCAGCATCGTGCTCAAGATGAAGGAGAGAGAGGATTAAATGTATTCGAAATAAACTGTTTTTAATTCTCGTGGGGAGCGATTTTAGTAGGAGGGCGTCTTAGCTTAAGCATAATTGTTTGTAGTCCAAGTCGACACATTTAACAACACTGGTTCGTCCGTTCGTTCGTTCGCGCGAACTTGAAGGCGCGCAGTCACTTCACTCAATCATGCGCATTCATTCTTTAAAATCATTGTTACAAGGCGTTCATCATCGCCGTTAAACTACACGAAACCAAAACGACCGTCATCGTCCTCTCTCCGCGCCCGCCGCGTCACGCTCATCGCCCGCGCTGCTTCTCTTGCTGCTGCTCGCGCCTCTCGATCGCCGCATCCATCTCATCCTTGCGCACCTTTGTCATCGTGTACCAATACGCGCCTCCACAAAAGGTTAACAACGCCCCGGCGATGGCAAAGTTCGATCCGCGTTTCGCGGCGTGGCTCGCCGAGAACGACATCCGCCCCTCCGTCGTCGTCCGTCGTCGTCTGAGGACGGCGTCGGTTCGAGCGCGCGCGAGTCAAAAACTCTCAGAGCAAAATAATCGGACATTTGGGCATTGTATAATTAAGAGATACACAGATCTGTCAAATATAGAAAATGTATACCGAACTAAAAGTTGAGCTTTGCGAACTGCGTCTGCGGTCGAATCTGCGCCGCCCTTTCCGTCCCGACCTCAGTCGCCCTCGCGCGAACACCCCGTCGCGCGACGTCGCGCGACGACGGCCGAGGACGCGAAACGATGCGTTGAAAACCCCTCGATGGAATTCGCGCGTTTTAACCGGTCTGTGATGAGGTGCGCGTCGTCGCGAGTGTCGTAAAGTTTGCCCGTCGAATCAGTCAGTTCAGTCAGCCGCCTGGATTGAGGATGAGCGATCGAGGATCGATTCGAAACCCGCGCCCCGCCCGCCCCCGACGTCGAGCGGCGTGACGACACGCACATGCCGCCCCAGTCAGAAGGACGTTTCGGCGTCGGTGTTGATTGGTCATACATACACAGTCATGCACGCATGATCGGACCGCTCCCGCGGGGTGTTTTTTCTCTCGTTGCTCTTTTTTCTAGAGTGAACCTACTCTTTCGCGCGACGCTCCGTTCGCGTGTGAGTGATGCGCGACCGGGAGGGATGCGGATTTAGAAGAGGGGATTTGTGAATGGGAAGATGGGCGCGTCGTCCGTGTGTCGATGGTTCGCGAGGAAGATCGAACGCTTTAACCCAGCTCGCTTTGAGCCTCGGCCTTGAAGAAATATTGTTCCAAACTACACGACTTTTAGTCTGAGCGAAACGGAAATCGACACAAGAGACGGATGGATGGACGACGCGGATGGATGTATGGATGGGAAGGATAAAACGCCTTTCCTCTTTCCGAGGTACCGATGCGCGTAGAAACTGACGATAGTTGATGGTTCTCAACTTGCAGGGTTAAAAATTCGCGCGTCGTCTCGATGGTGCGTGCGCAAAGCGTCGATTTCAGCCTCTCATCTTCTTCGCCGAACGGCGAATCAAACGTAATTAATCGTTACGGAAATGAGGACTTCTCTTTCCCCAATTGATCGAAGATGAAACTATTATAGAAGGCCGGTGCCACCGGCTATACATGCCAGTATTAGCTGATCCGTTTACGATGATTACATTTGTTTGGTTCGACTGTTGTTTCTTTTCTTTGCGGTAGACGTTTGTTCTCTCTTCCGGGCGAGGACGATGACTTACGCTGGACGCGGCGGAGATGAAGAAATTGATGGTCCGTGTTTTCGAGTGCTCCGATGAGGCAAAAAACATCGGGTGTGACAACCCATTACCGATCCATCCATTGCGTTGTCGTCGTCATTGCCTTGCTGAATTGATGCATTCGTTCGCTGTGTCGTGGTTGCTTCGCTTAGTTGGGCACTTAGCTTTGTCAGTGTTTCGCCGCCCCGTTCCCTAGAAGCTACAGCGATAGGTCGGCCCGTTGAATCGAAGCTTCGGGTTCGGTCGTGCAACTGGCCTCTCGCTATGTTTACCAGCCGCTTACCGCTGGTGAATACATTGAGGCCAGACATCCACACACAGCCGAAGAGCGTTCGCCGCTCTTCTTTGTTTTCTTTTTCACTCGTTGCATGAAAGACCATTTCGCGTCGTCGCTTAGCCGCGCTTACCCGCCAGTAAGCGCGCGCGAGTGAGCCGATGTCTTTCTTGCGGGCTGTTACTTCAGGCAGCTGGGCATGGACTCCATCCATGGATCGGCGTTAATCAGTCCGTAAAAGAAAGAGCTCGCAATTCTGAGCGGTCGCGGGGATGAGACTTACTACCTTGACCCCAGTGCTGCTTGCTCGTGGAAACCGGGCTTACATATGCAAAGTCGAGTTTCTTTTCCACCGCACCATTTTTCTTTCAGCTTTTTTTTGCTTTGGTTCCAACCAAAGCGCAATCCTTCGTGTACTCACCACATTTTCCATCTCGCAGTCGTTCAGATTTGGCTCGATTCGATCGACGCATGTATCTAGATTGTTAGTTTAGGTGCGTCGCGTCGTCTACGCCTCGCGCTTTTTTTTCTCTTGTTCGGGTTCCGTCGCAGACATTCGGAGCGATTGCTATGATTACACCATCAGAGGCTGTTTGTTAGTAGGTACTTGTGCCTGTGCGCTCAACATCTGTACAAAAAACGACTTCTCCTTTCTCTGAGCAATCAAAACCAATCCAATGTCGATCGATAGCCGATGATGCAGCGATTTCGTGTGTAGCGCAGTGCGCTGTTGGGGAATCTGGATTTCCAGGCGAACCTTCCCCAGCGAGCAGCGCATGAGAACTTGTTCTCGGCTTGGCACAAAACATGCGGTTAGGCCGCTGTCTGAGGCTTGCGCGGCGACCACAAACAATACCCACAGCACGACTGTTTCGTTTTTCTTTCGCAAACGACGACGTACACTGACTTTGATCCTCGTCTCCATTTCGTTGGGTAGGCCGCTGTATTCATGAATAGGTTGATAGGTTTCCATAGTTGCTTAGACGACGTGGAGGATGCGCGTTTCGTTTCGCGCAAATCACACTCTGTGCTTACAGGAGATGACGAAATACCATTGTTTCACGACGGTCTTCTGATGCTTCGGTTTTGATGACTCGTATGGTGCTAGTACTCCGATCCTTACGCACGCGGGTGCATGAAATCGCGCAAACGAAGCAAAACGTCCTTTGTCGTCGTCGTGTTTAATATAAATTTGCGTACATTCACTCATTTACAACGCTTGCACTCACTAACACATTAAACTCATCGCTGTCGGGTTCCCAGTCTCCGGGTTCATCCCATCCGCAACTTTGCACAAAGATTGCTGCACATCCTTGCGTACGATGACGTCGCTCCAGTCGCTATCCGCAATTTTCACGTCCTCCAACTGCGCAGAGCTCACGATTGCCCCGCTCAGATTCGCCCCGGTGAGATCCGCGCCGGTGAGATTCGCCTGCCCGAGATTTGCGTTGGTTAAATTCGCATTCACAAACGTCGCCCCGGAGAGATCGGCGCCGAAAAGCGTGATACCCGTCAAGTCGGCGCCGTTAAAGTTGGCGCGTTTGAGAGACCCCTTGGTGAAGAACGCCCCGGTGCCGGCGAATTTTTTCCCCGAGTAATCGTTCCCATCGCACGAGTTCGTCGCGCACTCGGAGGTTTGTGGAATGGCGATCGCGGCGGTCGGACTGAGGGTCAGCGCGGCGGAGAGCGCGAGAGAAATCAAGAGTTTTGATGACGCAGCAGCGGTCGCGGATTGTTCAGACTCGGCGTCGTCGTGACGCGGACGCATCGCGGTCGTGGAGACTCGGTGCGCGCGGCGTTTCGTGGACATTTTCGCGTCGGTGCGCGCGACGCGAGTGGGTGCGCAGACGGCGACGTGCATGTTCGTGGGTGTCGGGCGAAGCGTCGGTGTGTGAGGTTCCGAGCTGGTCTCAACGCGAGTCGAGTCGAGTCTGGGTCGTCGTCGCGAATGAAAATGAATGGGTGTCGTGTTGACAGTGCTTCTAAAATAAATCCGACAGAGTAGAATGAATGATCGATCGATCGATCGATCGATCGATCGGTAGGATGAACGCGCGGCGTTCAGTACTTAATACTTGACGCCGTGGATGACGCGAAGGTACAAATCAAACTGAAACGCGGCGAGCGCGTCATCTGGGAAAGGGTACTCCGCGCCGCAGCGATATGCGGCAGCCAAACCTGAAATGATTGCAATCTCGTGCGTGTTCACCATGGTGTAAGATCCGGCGTACAACGTCTTGCGCTTATTTTGGACAAATCTCCAAAACGGCACCGCTTTGGTGAAATGTCTGACGGTGTGTCCAAATTGACGCCACCACTTGACGAGGAGCACGCGCTCGGGATCGATTTCGTCTCGGGTCCACCTGGATTCATCCTTACCCTTGTTCAAAAAGATTGATTGGTAGACTCGTTCGTCGTTCGCCCCGCGAGCGAACGGTTGGTATGCCGTCAGGTCGAAGCTCATCTCGCACAGAGATGGATCGTCTCGGTAAGATTTGATAAAATACATGTCCCTAACGTCCTGGGCCACCTCGTAGTGTTTCTTCATGTACTCCTCATCCGAATGCGTGATCGAGACGTCGTCGTAGTAGACTATATTCTTGAAAATTTTCTTCTCCATCATCGACGCGCCGGTTCCGGCGTCGAGCATCGACTTGGCCTGCTCTGTGTTGCACGCAAACACAACCTTGTCGCACTCTCGTATCTCGATCGATTTATCTGGCATCTCCACGTGTACCCTCACGACGCTCTTTGTTCGCTCCACCTTGATCACCCGCGCGTTCAGCGTCACCCGACCGCCGTTTTCTCGAATCGTTTCGCCCACTTTTCCGTACAAGTCTCGAAATTTTGGAAACGCAAACATCTTTGGCGCCTCGCTCATAAACCTCACCGGATCGTAATCGTACAACCTCAATCGATCATCGTTAAAAACCCTCGCCAGGACGATGCTGCTCACATCCTTGGTGCAATTACCCGTTCCAAAGAAGAGCGCCGTTGTCGCGTACACCATTCTATCTCTAAACGCCTTTGAGTGCCCGTGCCATCTCAGCGCTCTCTCCACGCTCACGAACGCGTACAACGGTTCGAATCGCTTAATCGTCCGCAGCGTCTTTTTAAACTTCGCAATGTCATCCGCGAGCTCTCGCACGAGCGCCGTCGGTTCACCGTGGTTTCTCCAGTGCGTCTCGCCCTTGCCGAAACTCACTCGCACGTCCACCCAGTGCGGTTCTCCCGCCCCGCACGCGCGCATGAGCGACATGGCGTTCCGGTACGATGTCGCTCCGCCTTGAACCCCATCATTAATCGTCGTCGTCCCGCCGTCGTCGTCGTTTCCGATGGTTTCCGTCGTCGCGACACCGCCGAGAACGTTTGCGGATTCGATGAGTTCAACGACCCGCGTCTCTTCCGCTCCCTTGGACGTCGTCGCCGCGTCCGTCGACGACGGTCTGGAGAGAGACCACGCCGCGGCGCACCCTGCGGCGCCACCACCGATGACGACGATTCGCATCGGCGCCGACGGCTCGCGTCTATCATGACGACGACCACGAGGCATCGCAAACGACGAAAAAGTGCACCGACGATGAGTGACGTCAAGCGAATTGCGCTCTCGCGCCACAGCTCGACGTCGGACGAGTGAACGAACGAAGGAACGCGCGACGGCGTTTTAAACGAAACCCACTCGAACGCTCGTTCGTTTCGAGGCGCGCGATAGAGACGGACGCGGACGCGTCGACGACGAAATCAATGTCGAGTGAAGAGCCGGCGGCGGTGCTCGTCGAGAAGGATGAACCCGCACCGGTCGTCGCGGACGACGCCGTGAAACCGACCGCGACGGAGAGTGAAACGGATAAAGTCCCGCCCGACGCGACGGCGGGCGAGGGACGAGCGACGGGGGCGACGGATGAGGAGGACCCGTCGAAACGCGCGCCGACGAATCCACACAAAAAGCGCAAAGTTGCGTTGACGTTTGCGTACGTCGGCGCGGGATACGCCGGGATGCAACGAAATCCGGGAGTTCGGACGATTGAAGGTGAATTGGAAGCGGCAATCGCGCGCGCGGGCGGGATTTCGGATGCAAACGCGGGTGATTTTTCAAAGGTGCAGTGGACGCGAGCGGCGAGGACGGACAAGGGCGTCTCCGCAGTCGGTCAAGTCATCGCGTTGAAAATGGTGCTCGAACCGCCGGGGATGCTCGAACGCATCAACGAGGCGCTTCCCGATAAATTTGAGGTTTTTGGGATCGATCGGGTGACGAATGGGTTCAACGCAAAGACGATGTGCGATAAGAGACGGTACGAGTACGTAATTCCGACGTGGGCGTTCAATCCAAACGGCTCGCCCGAAGATGGGTTTGAGTTTACAGAGGAAATTCGCCAAAAGGTGAATAGAGTTCTCGGAAATTACTGCGGAACGCACAATTTTCACAATTTCACCGTCAAGGTGCGACCGACAGACCCTCAGGCGAAGAGATACATTATTAGCTTTGATTGCTCCGAGCCGTTTGAGGTGGATGGCGAGCGATTCGTTCGTTGCGTCGTGCTCGGGCAATCCTTTATGCTTCATCAAATTCGCAAGCTCATCGGCACCATGCTGGCCGTCGTTCGCGGTGAAATATCCGAAAACGATCAAAAGTTTGCGCTGCTCACGCATCAGTTCGCGCCGACGCCCATGGCACCAGAACTCGGGTTGTTCTTGTGCGAGTGCGTGTACGGTGCGTACAATAACAGATTTGGCTCGGTGCACGAAAAGTTTGAACTCGCCAAACACGGAGACAAGAGCGAGGCGTTCAAGCGCAAACACGTCTACACGCACATTGCGAGGCAGGAGCGAGAGGAGAACACGATGCGAAACTGGATTCGTGATGTACTTCAAGGCGAACGAAGTCTTCGGAATCAGTTCGACGCGGGCATGGCGGCATCCATCGCTGCCGAGGAACAGCTGGATCCCACGCGCGTTGGACAGCGATCGAAGAAGCGCCCAGCGCCGGAATCGGACGTCAGTAGAGGCGTTCGTGACTCGTTCAATACCGCCATGTCGGAAGCGGCAGAGCGGGCAAAGGCGAAGAAGCTTAAGAGCTCATTCAACGATAGGAATTTGGAGCGAGCCGACGCTGGCCAGGTGGCTACGCAAAAACGGATGACAGAGACGCCTCAAGTCGAGGTGAAATCGCATATT
>Ga0255751_10005016_pt1 | contig 11858 bp, 10 predicted proteins | sample 071ome_20_FD_179951 | JGI IMG/M metagenome (GOLD analysis project Ga0255751, IMG submission 179951) | Coastal salt marsh microbial communities from the Groves Creek Marsh, Skidaway Island, Georgia - 071412BT metaG (version 2) | ecosystem: Environmental > Aquatic > Marine > Intertidal zone >...
ATTTTTGTAAAGACATCAAATTTGATAAATCTTTTGCTGTTCTAAATGACCACTTGTCTTTTATGCATACTAAATTGATACCTCGATTTAAATAATCTTGCTGAAGATTTTCTAAAACTTTCTTAATGTTATTGGTGCTCTGAACTCTTTTTTCAATTGTTTCAATATCTAAAGGCTCGTCAGCGGCAAAAAGAATCGCTTCAACCTGCTTTTCTAATTTATTTAAACTTTTTGGAAATTTAATAATATTATCTGTTTTTTTTATAATTTTATTCATTATGAAACTTTTTTAATCAAAATTTTTTCGAATAATTTTTTTTGTGTAATTGCAGTTATTCCTTGTTTAGTTAATTCCAAACTTGCTGCGAAAATACCCGCTAATCCACTTTTTCTTAATTTTTTATTTATAGCAAAATTTTTTGGAATCAAATCTTCGATATTTTTCCAATCAGAAATTTGATTGAAGTTATTTCTTATTTGATTAATGCCTTCTTCGGTTGTGAACACAGGTAATTTTGGAATATTAATTGTTTGAAAGGCTTTTTGCATCTTAATGGTAGCGTAGGTTTTGAGTAATTCATATAAGCTTACTTTATAAATAGGAGTATTAATTGACTTAATGCCCCCTTTCATTCCTCTGTAAAAAATACTTACTCCAATCCTATCTTTTTTAATTAACTGATCTGATAGAAGTCTAATAAGCTCTAATTTCTTTAATTGTAATTTTAATTTTTCAGCAACTTCAGAAGCCTTGAATATATCTTCCTCGTCTTCTGGTAAAAGTAATTTAGATTTTAGATAAGCTAACCACGTAGCCATTAAAAGATATTCTGAAGCCAGTTCTAAATTTAAATCTTTTGCTTGTTTAATATAATCTAAAAATTGATCTGCTAATTTTGTAATTGAAATTTTTGTTAGATCAACTTTTTGAGCTTTAGCTAAATCTAATAATACTTCTAAAGGGCCTGAGTAATTGGGTATTTCTATTGGAATAGAGTTTTTTAAATTTGATTCCATTTTTAATTTTAACTTAAAAATTTGTAAAATTCTGATGTTTTTTTACTAGTGAAACTATCTATATTAGGCATTCTGGCTAATAGTTTTTTCATTTCAGGCAATTTTCCCCAACAGTATAAAACTAAATTACACCCAGCACTTAAAGCCATTTCAGCATTTTGAACTATGTCATATTTTAAAGCTTTCATTGAAATATCATCCGAAATTAAAATACCTTTAAAGCCAATTAATTTTCTTATTACTTTGCTGATTATTTTAGGTGAGTGAGTAACGTTATTTTGTTTATCAATTTTTGAATAAAGGATATGACCAGTCATAGCAAAAAAGCTTTTACTATTTTTAAAACATTTAAAGTCTGTATTTTTTAAAGTCTTAAAATTTTCTTTTATTACGGGTAATTTAAAGTGACTATCAGACTTAGCTCGACCATGACCAGGAATATGCTTAATAACAGTCGCAATTTTATTTTTTTTATAGATATCAATACAGATGTTACCTAATTCATTTATAGTTTTTAAATTCTTTGAATAGCTTCTTGAACCAATTATGTTATGTGCTGATTTATCTCTTATATCTAAAACAGGAACGTTATTTATATTAATACCCATAAATTTAAGTTTTTTTGAAATTGAATCAATATAAGTTTTGTATATTGCTGATCCAATGGTTTTATTTTTTTCATAAATACTTCCAAAGTATTCTTGGCTATATAATTTATTATCAAAAAAATTAGATAATCTTGATACTTTTCCCCCTTCTTCATCAATTAAAATTGGGTAAAACTTGTCTCTCATAATAGTTCGAATTTTTTTAATCAGGTTAATTAATTGGGACTCGGAAACAATATTTCTTTTAAATAAAATTATACCCCAAGGTTTTTCTTTTTTAATTAATTGTATTTCACCTTTTCTAAGTTTTGTGCCCGCTAGGCTTATGATTGCTGCTTTTCTTTTCATTTTTTTAATAAATCCCAAAAGTTTCTTTTAATCTTTATATTATCGTTATCGTAGCCTGAATTAAATTGAATAACATCTTTAGTATCATTCGGTAAAAAAGGTAAATTATCTAAATTTTCTTCAATTTTTTTTTCAACTAATTTTTTATTTATATCGACTTTGTTTACATTATTTTTTGAAACATAGGTTGATATAACAAAGAAAAAGAAAAGGAATATAATTATAGTTATGAATACTAAAAAAATATTTTTTATCATTACATTTTATTTGGAAGAGAAACACCAAGTATTTTCATTCCGTTTAAAATTGTAATTTCAACGAGTTTGATAATTAAAAAAGTGTTCTTATTTTTAATTTTACCATCATTTAAAAATTTATATTTCTCATTTTCATTACCTTTGCTCCAATAAGAATGAAAAATTGTTGCAAGTTCATATAAATAAAAAGGTATACGATGTGGTTCATATTTATTAGATGCGGTATCCACTACTTTAGGCCAATCTAATACCTTTCTGAATAAATTTAATTCTTGATCATTTAATTCAAAATTGTCTTTATCAAAATCAAAATTTGTTTCTGTGCTGATATTTAAAGTTCTATACAAAGAAGAAATTCTGGCATAACAGTATTGAACATAAAATACAGGGTTCTCTCTTGTTTTTTCTAAAACTTTATCAAAATCAAAATCTAACTCTACATCGTTACTTCTGTTTAACATCATGAATCTAACCGAGTCTTTATCAACTTCATTTAAAAATTCTTTAACTGAAATAAAATCACCTGCTCTTTTAGACATCTTGTATGGCATGCCATCTTTAAATAATTTAACAAGCTGACAAACTTTGCAAATCAATTTTGTTTTGTTATCAGATAATGCTTTGGTTGCTGCAGTAATTCTTTTTATATAACCAGTATGATCAGCACCTAATATATTTATTAAATAATCATAATTTCTTGAAATTTTATCTGCATGATAAGCAATATCATTTGCAAAATAAGTCCAACTACCATCATTTTTTTGAAGTGCACGATCAGTATCATCACCAAAATTTGTGGATTTAAAAATAAGTCTTTTAGTTTTTTTCCAATCTTTAGAGTCTTCACCCTTAGGTGGATTTAGATATCCTTCTTCAACGTGATTTTTTTTTACTAAAAGATCTACAGATTTTTTAACAAGGTCTCTCTCAACTAAATTTGTTTCAGATATAAAATTATCATGGGATATCCCTAATGCCTTTAGATCATCCTTAATAAGATTCATAGAATGCCTTAAAGACTCTTTCTTTAATAATTCAAAATTTTCTTTAAAGTTTGATAAATCAATATTTGGGTAATCTATTAATATTTTTTTAGCAATATCGATGATGTATTCACCAGGGTATAAATTTTCTTTATTGATAAATTTTTCGTTAAATTTAATTTCCCTTAAACGATAAAAAACTGATTCAGCAAAATTAATTATCTGATTTCCATAATCATTTATGTAATATTCTTTAGTGACAATGTTTCCATTAAAAATCAAAAGATTTGCTAACGTGTCACCAAAAACAGCACCTCTTGAATGGCCTATGTGCATTGGTCCAGTTGGATTTGCGGAAACAAACTCGATATTATATTTTTCAGATTTTTTCTTATTAGAGCCATATTGATTTTTGTTATCTATAATATCTTTAATTATTTTTTGATAAGAGGGCTTGGAAAATTTTAAATTGATAAAACCAGGGCCTGCCACATTTAATTCTGAAAAATCATCAATATTATTTTTTAAAAGTTCTATGAAATCAGTTGCAAATTTAACTGGTTTTTGTTTAGATTTTTTTGCAAGAACTAAAGCGATATTAGTTGAAAGATCATAATTAAATTCTTGTGGAGGTATTTCTATTACCACGCCATCAAAATTAATACTTTTTTCTAAATTTAATTTATCTAAATTTGATAAAACTAAATTATTAAATTTCTCTAAATAGTTTTCAAAAATATTCATTTCAAAGAGTCGTATAAATTAATTGCGTATCTATCAGTCATCCCAGCTATAAAATCACTTACTTGTCTTTCTAAAGACTCACTATTATTTGTGTTTTTTTTAAAAAATTTATTAGGTTTTTTTTTAACTTTATCAAACAAAAACTTTATAATTTTTTTTCCTAGATTAGTCTTAGCAAAGACTTCTTTACTAAAGTACATTTTTTTTTTCAAAAAGGCTTTAATTTCAACATCAAATAATTTAATTTTTGATGAAAACTCTACTAAAGGTTCCTTACAATTATAAATATCTGAGATTGATTTTATTTTTCCTTTTTTAATATTTGCTTTTGTATTTTTTATAATATCGTTAACCATCATATTAATAGTATCTCTTATAATTTGTCTTATAACTAAATCGGTGCCCCTTAATCTAATATTTTTTTTATGTTTTTTAATTATTAAAGATAAACCAGAAATTTTTTCTAAGTCAGCTAACTTATATAATCCTGCTCTAAGACCGTCCTCTAAATCATGGCTGTTATAAGCAATATCATCTGAAATAGCAGCTAATTGTGCTTCTAGTGAGGGATAATTATTAAAATTTAATTTATTTTTTTTAAAGTTTTTTCCTAGGATTTTTTTAATTCCATCAGTCTCTGCAACGGGACCATTATGTTTAATTAAACCATCTAATGTTTCAAATGTAAGATTTAAGCCATCGAACTTGTAATATTTATTTTCTAATAACGTTACAATTCTAAGTGTTTGTAAATTATGATCAAAACCTCCATAGTTACTCATACAATCATTTAAGACCTCCTCGCCAGCATGTCCAAATGGAGTATGGCCTAAATCATGTGCTAGACTTAGCGTTTCACATAAATCCTCATTTAAATTAAAATATCTTGCTAAGGTTCTTGCTATTTGCGCTACTTCTATTGAGTGTGTCATTCTTGTTCTGTAATGATCACCAGTAGTATTAACAAAAACTTGGGTTTTATGCTTAAGTCTTCTAAATGCCGTAGAATGAACAACTCTATCCCTGTCTCTTTGATAGGGTGTTCTAAACATATTAGTTGGCTCAAAAAAAATTCTACCTTTTGACTTAATTGGAACCGCTAATTTAGAATATTTTTGATTTAAATTTTTTTGCATATAAAAAAGTTAAATGTATAATACATCATTTAAATAAGATGACTAATAAAATTGAATTTACAGAACAAGCTATTAAACAAATTGAGAAACAAATAACTAGTTTTGGGAAAAAAACATATTTTAGGATTACTGTGCAAGGTGGTGGTTGTTCAGGGTTCAAATATAATTTTTCATTTGATGAAAAAATCAATCAAGATGATGTGGTCGTAAGAAATGCAGTAATTGATAACGACTCTTTAAAACTTATTAATGGTTCAATAGTAGATTATAAAGATGAATTAATAGGAAGTTCATTTGTAATTAAAAATCCTAAAGCCACTGCTTCTTGTGGTTGCGGCTTATCATTTTCTATTTAAATGAAAATATCGTCGTGGAATGTAAATTCGGTAAGAGCACGAATTGAAAATGTTATAAATTACCTTAAAACAGATAAGCCCGATATTCTTTTTCTACAAGAGATTAAAACTGAGAATGTTAATTTTCCAACAGAAGACTTTAAAAAATTAGGATATGACTCTTATGTATTTGGTCAAAAAAGTTACAACGGCGTCGCCTTTTTATCAAAAGTTAAGATAAATAATTGTAAGACAAATTTTATTAATGATGAATTAAAACAATCAAGGATCATCACAGGTGAAATAATAAATAATAAAAAAAAAATTAAATTAATTAATATTTATGTACCAAATGGTAATCCAATAAATACTGAAAAATATACATATAAAAAAAATTGGTTAACAAAATTTTTAAAATCTGTAAAAAAAGAACTTACCCTAGAAAAAAATATAATTATATCAGGGGATTTTAACATTATTCCTGAAGAGATTGATGTTTATAATCATGAAAAATATATTGATGATGCTTTGTTTAAAATTGAAATTAGAAAGTTTTATAGAGAATTATTAAATTATGGATTTAAAGATATATTTAGGTTTATACATAAAGTAAAACAAGAATACACTTTTTGGGATTATATGGCTGGTTCTTGGCCAAAAAATTATGGAATGAGGATAGATCATTTTTTAGTTACTGATAGTTTAATTGAAAATGTTAAAGATATAGTAATTAATAAAAAACCAAGATCAAAAATAAAACCATCTGATCACACACCAATAGAATTAGAGATTAATTAATTCTCCCGTAAATATCTTGGTACCTGACAATATCAGTTTCTTTTAATACTTTTCCAATTTGAGCTTCTACAATTTTAACTGGAGAAGAAAAATGATTTTCTATTCTGTGTATGGCGCCTTTGGGTATGAAAATATTTTCACCAACATTTTTATAAAATTTACTATTATTCAAAGTAATTTTAGGTTTGCCTGAAGTAACCGTCCAAAGTTCGGATCTGTGAAAATGTTTTTGTAAACTAATAGAGGATTTTTTGTTTATTGTTAATTCTTTGAGTAAGAAATTCTTACCATTAAAATAATTTATATACTTGCCCCATGGCCTATGAAAGGTATTTTTTTTGATTTCTGATAATTTTTTTTGTTTTTTTAAAATTTTAAATATTTCAACCCAGCTTCCAAGGTCAGACCATGCAGAATTTAATTTAGTGGAATTAATTTCTTTTGTTTTTTCTACAACAGCATAATCAAAAGAAATTGGTGTAATTTTATTAAAATACTTTTTATTTAAGTTAATGATTGATTTATTTTGATTAACTTTTTTTAATGAATTTAAACAACCAAAAAATAATTTTTTTTGTATTTTTTTTACATTGTTAATTAATGAATCTTTTCTAATTAAAAAAATTCCTGAATTCCACAATGCTCCTTTTTTTATTATTTTTTTTGCAATATGTTTTTTTGGCTTTTCGATAAAATTAACAACCTTATCATAATTCTTGCTTATTCTTTTTATTGATAGATAACCATAATCTGATCTAGGTAAATTTGGTTTAACTCCAAATAGAAAAATATTGTTTGAATTTAAATATTTAATGCTTCTTTTTATAATTTTATTAAATTTATTCTTATCACTAATATAATGATCAGATGGTAAGAACAAAACTGGTTGATTTATTTCGATATGATTTAGAAGTGTTGAGGCAATTATTGCTGGGGCTGTGTTTTTTTTTGTGGGTTCTAAAATAATTTTAAATTTATTAATTTTATGTTTTTTAAGTCCTTTTAGAACTAAATTTTTATAAATTATATTAGTGCTAATTATTGGATAATCAAAAATACTTGATTTTATTCGATCTATTGTTTTGTCAAATAACGTCCATCCTCCAAAATCTATAAATTGTTTTGATGGATTATTTTTTACACCAGGAAATAATCTTGTACCAGAACCTCCGCATAAAATTACTGGCTTAACTTTCATCTAAATATCAGCGTAACAATTAATTTCCTCTTTAGCTCCAGGATGAGTAGTTGCACCTTTGTAAGTTGGACCAACTGTTTGTGCGTATTTCCATAATGTGCCACTTCCAAAATTTATTTTTTTAGCTTTCCATTTACTCTTTCTCAATTTTAATTCCTTGGCAGTTAACCTTACATTTATAGTTCCTTTTATTGCATCAATATCAATTATGTCTCCATTTTTTAATAAAGCGATTGGACCGCCAACAAATGCTTCGGGACCTACATGACCGATACAAAAACCTCTAGTGCCACCTGAAAACCTTCCATCGGTAATAAGAGCCACGGTTTCTCCTTTGCCTTGCCCATATATTGCAGCTGTTGTGGAAAGCATTTCTCTCATACCAGGACCACCTCTTGGACCTTCATATCTAATTACGATGACGTCTCCGTCTTGATATTTTCTTTTTTGAACTGCTTCGAAAGCTTGTTCTTCGTTATCAAAACATCTAGCTTTTCCTGTGAATTTTAAATTTTTTAAACCTGCTACTTTAACTATAGCACCCTCTGGAGCTAAATTTCCTCTTAGCCCTACTACTCCACCTGTTGGAGAAAGTGGGTTATTATACCTACGGATTACTTTCTGATTATCATTGAATTTTACAGATTTTAAATTTTCTTTCATTGTTTTACCAGTAACCGTCAAACAGTCACCATGTATAAAACCACCTTCGTATAAGGTTTTTAAAATAATTGGAACGCCACCAGCTTCAAACATATCTTTAGCTACATATTTTCCACCAGGTTTTAGATCAGCTAGATAAGGAGTGTTTTTAAATATTTTAGCTACATCCATTAGGTCAAACTTTATTCCACATTCATTTGCTATAGCGGGTAAGTGTAGAGCAGCATTTGTAGAACCTCCGGTTGCGGCAACGATGACAGCTGCATTTTCTAGAGATTTTTTTGTTACAATATCTCTCGGACGAATATTTTTTGCTATTAAATTCATGACTGTTTTACCACTTAAATAAGCGTACTTGTCTCTCTCTAAGTATGGTGCAGGAGTTCCCGATGAATATGGAAGAGCTAATCCAATAGCCTCAGAAACACATGCCATTGTATTAGCAGTAAATTGACCACCACAAGCTCCGGCACTTGGGCAAGCTACTAACTCTAGCTCTGTAAGTTCTTTTTCAGAAATGTTTCCCGCAGAATGTTGACCAACTGCCTCAAAAACATCAACGACAGTTACATCTTTACCTTTGTATCTACCAGGCAATATTGAACCTCCGTAAATAAAAACACTCGGAACGTTTAGTCTGCACATTGCCATCATTAATCCTGGTAACGATTTATCACAACCTGCAACTCCAACTAAAGCATCATAAGAATGTCCTCTTACTGTAAGTTCAGTAGAGTCTGCAATAACCTCTCTGGAAATTAATGAAGATTTCATTCCTTCGTGTCCCATAGCAATTCCATCTGTTACAGTAATAGTACAAAATTCTCGTGGAGTACCATCTGCATCGATCACACCTTTTTTAACAGATTGGGCTTGGCGCATTAAAGTTGTATTACAAGGTGCAGCTTCATTCCAAGTTGTTACTACGCCAACAAATGGTTTTGCCACATCTTTTTGTGTTAGTTTCATAGCATAATAAAAAGATCTATGAGGAGCTCGATCAGGTCCTAGCGTTGTATGACGACTTGGTAATTTTTTTTTATTGAATTTCATAATTTAATTTATGCTGGATAGAATACTTTTTAATTTAATTTGTTCAATCTTTAAATCTTTCAGTAAATCTTTATCAGTATCAACAATGTCTTTTGGAGCCTTCTTTAAATATTCATTATTGCTGAGTTTTTTGTTTAATAGATTTATTTTATTCTCAATTTCGTTTTGTTTTTCTAATAATCTCTTTATTTGAGACTGAACGTCTATATTCGTATCAAATTCTAATCCAATTTTTTCATTTAATACTATTATTTGTATAACGTTTTTATGTTTGTCTTCTTTTACAACAATATTATTAACTCGACCTACTTGTTTTATTATATCAACATTTGAATTAATGGATTTTTTAATTTTCTTAGTTTCATTGAAGAATATAATATTACAATATTCTTTAGGCGGTATGTTTAACTGAACCTTAGTTGATCTAATAGAAGAAATAATTTGTATTAAAGTTTCAATCTCTAATGAACTTTGATTAAAAGAGCTCATTTTTTCAGTTTTTGGCCAATCAGCGTTTATCAAATCCGATTTTAATATTTTATCTAAATTATTTTCTTTCCAAGCATATTCGGTGAAAAATGGGATAAAGGGATGTAAAAGTTTAAGGATATTTGAAAGTATGTATGTTGAAAAAACCTTAGCTTCATCAATTAAACTTTTATTTTTAGAATTAAATATTGGTTTTAAAAATTCAATATACCAATCACAAAAGGTGTGCCAAACAAAATTATAAATTACCCTGCTAGCCTCATCAAATCTAAAATCATTAATATGTTTATTTATTTGCTCTATTGTTTTTTGAAGCTCAAGATATATCCATTGATTTACCTTTAACTTGATGTTCTTAATTTTTGGCGGTTTGGTTAAAGAACAACTATTTAACTTTAAGAAATTATTAGCACTCCATATTTTTGTTATGAAATTTCTATAACCTGTTATTCTATCTTTTGATAATTTTACATCTCTACCAGGTGAGGCCATTGCGATTAAAGTAAATCTTAATGGGTCAGCACCAAATTCATTTATTAAATCTAAAGGATCAATCACATTGCCCTTAGACTTTGACATTTTTTGCCCCTTTTCATCTCTTACAAGAGCGTGAACGTATACTTTATTGAAAGGGGTTTTTTTTAAAAAATGATTACCCATCATAAGCATTCTTGCTACCCAGAAAAAGATTATATCAAATCCTGTCACTAGCACTGAAGTGGGATAAAATTTTTTTAACTCAGACGTATTTTCTGGCCATCCCAATGTGGCAAAGGGCCAAAGTGCAGATGAAAACCAAGTATCAAGTACATCGGTTTCTTGGGTGAGTTTAAAACTTTTATTTTTATAAAATTTTTTTGCTAAATCCTCTGCTAGTTTATAATTTTCAGCCACAAAAACTTTTTTATCTTGACCGTACCAAACAGGAATTCTATGACCCCACCAAATTTGTCTTGAAATACACCAAGGTTCAATATTATTCATCCACTGATAATAAGTTTTTGTCCAATTTTCAGGAAAAAAAGTTGTTTTTTTCTTTTTAACTACTTCAATAGATTTTTTTGCCAATTGCTTCGCATTAACAAACCATTGCTCGGTTAATAAAGGCTCAATAATTGTATTAGACCGGTCACCATATGGAACTTTATTTTTTATCGCTTCAATTTTATCTAAAAAATTCTTTTCTTTAAGTTCTTTAACTAATTGTTTTCTAGCTTCAAAACGATCTAAACCTTGATAAGATGAAATACCATTTTCATTAATTGTTCCATCTTTATTTAAAATATTAATGATTTCTAATTTATTTCTTTTACCTACCAGATAATCATTGAAATCATGTGCAGGTGTAATTTTAACTGCTCCAGTACCTTGTTCTGGATCAGCATAATTATCTTTGATAATTTTAATTTTTCGATTTACGATCGGAATGGTTACTAACTTACCAATTAAATTTTTATATCTATTATCTTTTGGGTTAACAGCTATTGCTGTATCGCCCATCATTGTTTCAGGTCTTGTGGTTGCTATGGTTATAAAATCTTGAGAATTTTCAATTGGATATTTAATATAATAGAGTTGAGATTGAACGTCCTGTTGAATCACTTCTAAATCAGAGATAGCCGTTTGTAATTTTGTGTCCCAATTTACTAATTTTTTATCTTTATAAATCAGTTTGTCGTTATAAAGAGAAACAAACACTTTAATAACCGCTTTTGACAAATCTTCATCCATTGTAAATCGTGAGCGTGACCAATCACAAGAACAACCAAGTTTTTTTAATTGGTTAATAATTAAATCCCCAGACTCAGCTTTCCATTCCCATACTTTTTCGATAAATTTATCTCTTCCGATATCATTTTTATTAATTCCCTCTTTTGATAGATTTTTTTCAACAACAGCTTGTGTTGCTATACCAGCATGATCTGTTCCAGGTTGCCATAATGTTTCGTAACCATTCATTCTATAAAATCTTATCAATAGATCTTGCAAACTATTGTTTAAGGCATGCCCCATATGCAAACGCCCAGTTACATTCGGTGGCGGAATTACAATTGAAAATTTTTTATTATTTTTAGTCTTTAAAGGGCTAAATAATTTTTTATTTTCCCAAAAATCATAGATTTTTTTTTCTTGAATAGAATGATCGTATTTTTCAAATTCCATATTAATATATAGGTAAGTTTTCTATAGATTTTATATCAGACCAATTCAATTCTTAAAATTATAGAT
>Ga0255751_10005017_pt1 | contig 11858 bp, 21 predicted proteins | sample 071ome_20_FD_179951 | JGI IMG/M metagenome (GOLD analysis project Ga0255751, IMG submission 179951) | Coastal salt marsh microbial communities from the Groves Creek Marsh, Skidaway Island, Georgia - 071412BT metaG (version 2) | ecosystem: Environmental > Aquatic > Marine > Intertidal zone >...
AGTACCTCTACCAGCAGCAGTTGCAGCTGTACTTGGAGCAAACATAGGAACAACCGGCACTATTTGGTTAGCCGGTCTTTTAGTATCAGACGGTATGCCAAAGGGTGATACGTTGCGAATAGCAATGGCTCATACTGGAGTCAACCTTATGATGGCAGTTAGTTTACTTCCTTTCGTTCATCACATCGGAAGATTCCTGTCAAGATTTGGTTGACATTTTTGATAATATATATTAGTATAGTTTTATTATTTCAATGTGGAGCTAAATTATGGCACGTGGTAAAAAATCATCAGGCAAGCATTATACTTCAAAGGGCGAGCGACGTAACGTTGCTAAATGGGTAACGAAAGCTAATCGCAGAGAGTATCTTGCCAGCGAATTGAATGTAAATTTGAACAAGCTAGAAGCTTGGAGGTTAGGTAAAAAAGTTTTCTTGACTATCAAGAATCCAGCTGCGACTAAGGGATCTAATCGACCCTTCATCCGTGTTCCCGCAAATGAAGTTTGGGGTAATCCTAACAGTCGATATATTATGAAGAACAATGAAGGATAATGTAATACATTTTCCAGGTGGTAGTAAAGAACACACCGACGACGCCGACAATCACTTTAAAATTATTGATGATCTATTGCTGCTTCTGATGGAAGGGTGTTCTGAAGCCACTAATGATGCTCTATACTTTTATCGCTTTGGCTATACCGAAGAAGCCAGAGATAGCTTAGAGGATGGCATTGGTAAACTTTTATGCTTGATGCAGCTATTGAACGAGAAGGGAGTCGTCAGAAAAAAACAAATTGATTACAACTGTGCATCAACACGTCAACAACTTATAGAGATTGGAGTATTAAAAGGTGACAAAACAAAAGATTAAAGAAGCTTTGCTTGAAAATGTTTGTGATATAAAGTTTACAAAAGTTGATGGTACAGAACGAGTGATGCGTTGCACGTTGAAGTCTGACCTCGTTCCAGCTCAAGAACACAAACTAGAACAAAATAGAACAGTAAATGAATCGGTTTTGCCAGTCTGGGATCTTGACAAGAGTGGTTGGCGCTCTTTTAGGGTAGAATCTGTAATTGAAATCCAAACGGTGCTGGTATGAAGTTTGTAGTGACAGGAATGGAAAATGATAAAGTCGGTGGAATTGACTCCACCGGCAATGTCATTGGTGCTATGGGTGGCACAGAGATGATGAAGGATGGTCTATTCAGTAGACTCGATAAGAGCCTTATGGATAACTTCAACATCATCTGCTCTCGTGTGCGTGATATCAGTGAAGACAAGCACAACATATTATGGCTGCACGACACCTGGGATGATCCGGAGAGTCAACACTTGAAGGAGCTAGAGTCTCGACAGAGATTCAAAAAGCTCGTATTCGTTTCAAACTATCAGTTTAACACATATCATCTTGCTCATGGCGTACAGCACAGCGAAGCGATGATCTTAAAAAATGCCATCACACCGATCCCTTCGCACGACAAGCCAGATCCTAAGGAGAGACTAAACCTAATCTATCATACCACGCCTCACCGAGGATTAGAGTTGCTGTTCCCAGTTTTTGAAGCACTCTATAAGCAATGGGGTGATAGAATCCATCTTGATATTTACTCTTCTTTTAATATCTATGGATGGCCACAGCGAGACGAGCCCTATAAAGAGCTATTCGAGGCTTGCAGGAACCATCCTGGAGTCGACTATCACGGCACAGTCTCGAATGAAGAAATCCGCACAGCGTTGCAGAAAGCTCACATATTCGCTTATCCTAATATTTGGCCAGAGACGTCATGCATCGCACTTATGGAGGCTATGAGTGCGGGGTGTGCGATTATTTGCCCAAACCACGCAGCCTTGCCAGAAACCGCCACCTGCTTCGCTAATATGTACCAGATGGATGAAGATCCAAACAGACACGTCGGAGAGTTTATTGCTCTCCTACAAGCGGTTCTGCAAGCTTATGATGATGAACGACATATGGGTAAGCTTACGATGCAGAAGCTGTATGCAGACAACTTCTACAGCTGGGAAACTAGAATACCAGAATGGGAATCTCTACTCAAAAAAATATTACACGATGAAAAAAAGAATTAAAAGTTGTTGACATACGTACTTTTACCTGTTAGTATGTATACAATGTCACATGAACAAAGGATAAGACATGGGTAAGAGTCTACTCGCTTTGCGAGGGAAAAAACGTAAGCCTAGTACAGCAAAGTCTTTTGATGAAAAGTATATGGGCTCTGAGCCAGAATGGACCGACGAGGTTCCGACCGGTTCAGAAATAAGACGAGCCTATAACTGGTACAACTATTTTTATAACACCAAGGAAAAAGCAAAACTTCTCTTTGATAATTATCCAAGAGACAAGAAAGAGATCCGTCTGCTCAAAAAACTACCAGACTGGAAAATGAATTCAACTTGTTGCTATCAGGCTCGCATGATGGCTCTCGGGTGCAAGCTACCCGCTGAAAATTTAGATTATTTTAACGAGTGCATCGAAGAACTTCTAAATGAAGCGAAGCAAATTCAAGACGAAAAGAAAGAGACTAAACCCACCGCTGAAAAGCCGTCTGTTCAAGATAGGATCAAGGAGCAAATCTCTGACTATATTGGTGAAATTGAGGAAGAGATTGACCGGTTCACTCTGAACAAGTACAAGAGTGACTTCGATATGTACAAGTGGTTACGTCAAAATAATGTGAAGCAACAGCAGTCAAATGCCATTGCAAATCACTACAAGGCTCTTCTATCAGAACTTGAACTACTCGTATCTGGCAATGCCTACGACGTCGAGGGTGACAAGCAACTCGAAGAGGGTTACAGCCACATGAAAAAGTCTGAGAAGAAACGCTTCTTTGACTTCGTGAATGGTATCGTATCTGATGCAGCTGCAAATGCTCAAACTCAGAAAACAACTCGAAAGACCCGAACCAAGAAACCAGCTTCTGTCGAAAAGCAAATATCAAGACTGCAGTTCATGTCTGAGAATGTGGAGTACAAAATTGCTAGTATTAATCCATCATCCATCATCGGCTCTAATCAGCTATGGGTGTACAATGTGAAATACAAGAACCTTAGAGTGTACAATGCTATGGGCCCTGCAGGGTTCTCAGTGAAGGGCACAACGTTACAAGGGTTTGATCCTGATAACTCATATGCAAAAGCTCTACGCAAACCACACGACGTTCTACCACAGGTACTCAACGGTGGTAAAAGGGTACTAAATAACCTCATGGGTAACCTGACTACAAAAGCCACGGAACCAAACGGTCGTATCAACAAGGACTGCATTCTACTGAGAGTTATAAAATGAGTGCCAATAACGTATTGAAGTTTCCTAATATAGGTACACCACCAGCTATAAATGAAACCGAATTGGCAAAACAGTTTTTGGAAAATAAAAAAGACTACGTCGATGAGATTGTAGAACACTACAGTATGCAGATCGTGAATCGGCTAGGTATGCACGGGTTTGATATCTTTTCTGAAGAATTTCTTAACGACTATAGTTATACAACAGAGATCCTTCGAGCTACTCTATACAGATCACTGAAACTTGACCATCCATTCATCGAGCACATCGAAAAAGGAATTGCAGAATTAGAAGTTGTCGTTGATTTTGATGAAGAGGATGATTTTGACGACGATCTATAATCTATTGACATTCTATGTAAAGTGTGGTAGTATATATAATAATATGAATTGAATTGAGTTGTAACATGATACTCGTGGATCTAAATCAAGTTATGATATCCAATCTCATGCAACAGATTGGATTCAATAAGAATTCTGAAATCGAGGAAGACCTTGTAAGGCATATGGTGCTTAACTCACTGCGTCTATATCGCCGAAAGTTCGGTGAGAAATACGGTGAACTTGTTATCTGTTGTGATGACAAGAACTACTGGCGCCGAGATATATTCCCCTATTACAAAGCACACCGCAAGAAGGACCGAGAAGAATCAGGCCTAGATTGGCACATGATCTTTGAAGTCCTAAATGGTATTCGTGATGACCTTAAGTCTGAGTTTCCGTATAAGGTGATCCAGGTGGAACGTGCAGAGGCGGATGATGTCATTGCTACGCTGTGTCATACGTATGGACATTTAGGTATTACAAACGGTAGTAGTGAACCTATACTGATACTGTCATCAGACAAGGACTTCGTACAGCTACAGAAATACGCCAATGTAGAGCAATACAGCCCTATGCAAAAGAAGTATGTCCACTGCTCTAATCCAGCACGATATGTACATGAGCATATTCTTCGTGGTGATAGAGGTGATGGTGTTCCTAACTTCCTGTCCTCTGATGATACATTTGTAGTTGGCAAAAGACAAAAGCCACTGTCTGCTAAAAAGGTTGATGCGTGGAATGGTATCGACCCTATTCAGTTCTGTAATGAGGAGATGCTCCGAGGGTACAAGCGAAATCAACAACTCGTTGACCTAGATTTTGTTCCCGAGAATATTCAGAATGAAGTCCTTGAAAAATTCGATAATTATAAATTAAATGGTAGAGACAAGATCTTTAATTATTTCATCAAGAAAAAGCTGAAAAACTTGATGGAAGTGATACAGGAATTCTAAAATGTATTTCCAATCAGATGTGTCAGTATGTCCAAACATTGTAGACCACATGCGTTTTCTTGAACTTGAAGTAGAAATTTTGGAAAGTAGATTCAGAGAGCATGGTTCAGGAAATTTGAGAACTGCTGTAAGTGTTCTGAAAACTAGAATAAAAGAAATTGAAAATATTATTCGACAGAGAGTGGAGAGTAAATACTAATGGCTTACAAAGAAGGTGTGGCAGAGATTCTTGACAGGATCTCTAAACTAAAAACAAAAAAAGAAAAAGTAGAAGCACTGCGTAGAGATCACAACATTGCAATGGAAAACGTGATCGATATGTGCTTTAATCCTAATCTTAAATTTGCACTACCAGTTGGTGAACCACCATATAAACCACAGCCAAAGGAAGCAGACTGTCAGGCAACTCTCTATGCTAATCTTCGAAAATTTGGTGTGTTCTTAGAATCCGGACCATATCCGCACATGAAACCACTACAGAGAGAAGTGCAGTTCGTACAGTTTCTAGAATCTCTTGATCCCGATGATGCAAAGCTTATCGTTGCAGTCAAGGATAAAAAGATGCCCTACAAGGGTATCAATCAACAGCTTCTAAAAGAAGCATGGCCCGCCCTAGCATCAACTTGGAAGGAAAATGGGTAAAACATATCGACGCAAAAGAGATATTTGGGATGATGATCCCGAAGGTTTTAAACGTCGCTCTCCAAAACACGTAAAAAAATGGTCTAAACAGCAGCGGCAGAAAAAGAAAACTCGTGAAGTATATGATGATGAAGACAACAGATCCAGCGTACATCATAGGTAATGGTGAGTCACGCAAGTCATTTGACTTGATGATATTAAATGGCAAGGGCACTGTATTCGGTTGCAATGCTCTGTACAGAGATTTTAAGCATAACCAATATGTCTTACCTCACTATCTTGTTGCCATCGACGATGCTATCGTTACTGAGATAGAGTCATCGGATTTTCCATCAAAGAGAGTTCTGATACCACCTGAGGACGAGAAGTGGGAACCTGTAAGGCTACACTGGGGAAATTCAGCATCTAAAAACTGGAACCCAGCCCGACCTAGATCCAATGCTGGTATGAATGCTATACTTGAAGCGATCAAGATGGGCTATAGGAGCTTGTATATCTTTGGATTCGATTTTTTAGTCGTTGACGAGAACACTGCATTGTCCAATATGTATGATGGAACAGACTGCTACGGTCTCGACACCAGGGCAAATCTACAAGATACTCGAAATCGACTCAACTATCTTGGTTGGGTGATTGAAGAAAATCCATATGTGAGTTTTACATTCTGTTATCCACGTGAAGTCATAAATACTGGTATATATACTCCTCAAGCGATTAATGCAAGAGTACAAGATTTTGAAAGTTTATTGACAAATGGAAAAATATAGTGTATGATTTACTGATAATAGGTTTACTATTCAGTCTCGTTGGGCTATCGTTTTATGCCGGATATCAGTTTGCCATGCCTCGTATTATTGAGGCGATTTTAAATACTATGAAAGATGACAATATCATTCGCTTGGTAGAAGAAGACGACGGAGAAATTTCTATATATAGCGGAACTAAATTTTACAATGGAGTGAAAGATGTCGAAAAGGAAGGGGTCCGGTAAGGGTCGGCGAAAAATCGGATCAACCAAACGTAAGAACCGACGTAAAAACAGGAAGTGATTATGAATATCTTTGTATTGGATGGAAATCCAAAAGCTGCTGCTGAAATGCACTGTGACAAGCACATTCCTAAGATGATCGTAGAATCCGCACAGATGCTGTCGACCGCTCATCGTATCCTCGATGGTGGTGAATACCTTGCTCCATCTAAATCTGGTAAACGTATGGTCAAGCACTATCGTTTATCTCATCACGATGATTTAATCTATAAGGCCGTACACGCTAAGCATCCCTGCACTATCTGGACAATGCAGTCACATAATAACTATCTGTGGCACTATCATCTTTGGCGGCATCTTGCCGAAGAGTTTGAGTATCGTTTTGGTAAACTTCATGCATCGTGGGAAAAGCTGAAGGATGTTCTCTACAATACGCCACAGAATCTTGTTTATGGTGATATGACACCATACGCTCTAGCAATGCCTGATGAGTACAAGGTCGACTGTCCCGTACAGTCATATCGTAACTACTATCTTGGCGATAAGACTCGATTTGCCAAGTGGGACAAAGGTCGATCCGCGCCAAATTGGTGGAATGATAAATACAAATAGGAGGTAGAATGCCTACTTACAGTTTTGTTGATGAAACAACCAATGAGACTTTTGAGGAGATGATGTCAATCTCTGATAAGGAAGCGTTCCTCTCCGATCACCCACATATCCGTCAATTACCACCGTCTCGAGTTAACATCATTTCAGGCCAAACTTATAGTGGTCTGAAAAATGATGGTGGGTGGAATGAGCAGATGTCACGAATTGCTGATGCTCATCCAACAAGTGCGGTGGCTAGCCAATATGGTGACAAGTCTGCTAAAGCTGTCAAGACTCGCCAAGCAGTAGAGAAATGGAAGAGGAAGAGAGCTGCAGATACTAAAAAATGATAACCCAGAAAGGTTATTCATGTACAATCATACTAACTTAGCCGTTGTCGACAATAACTATGATTTATTTGAAGAGAGACTTACAAAAAAACAACAGAGAAGATTAAAAAAGAAAGGAGTGAATGCGGGGTTTAAACTGAAAGACATAGAACCAAAAACAATAAACCAACAACGAACATTCGATGCCTATCAAGACGGTGACCACCTCCTACTTCATGGAGTTGCTGGTACCGGAAAAACCTACATATCACTCTATCTTGCTCTTCAAGAAATTTTGAGTACCTTTACAACCAAGCAAAAGTTAGTTATCGTGCGGTCGGTAGTACCGACAAGGGATATGGGATTCCTTCCAGGTAACCAGAAAGAGAAACAGAAAGCATATGAAGCACCTTATTATGGAATCTTTACAGAACTCTTTGGTAGAGGAGACGCATATGATACGCTCAAAGCCAGAGGCAATGTGGAGTTTATATCTACATCCTACATACGGGGACTTACTCTGCATGATAGTATTGTACTTGTCGACGAGTGTCAGAACCTGACATTCCATGAGTGTGATTCAATCATTACGAGACTCGGTGATAACTGTCGGGTGATGTTTGCAGGTGACTTTAGGCAGAGTGACTTTAAATATGATGATGAGCGACAGGGTATTGTCGACTTTATGCGTGTGATAAATAGGGTGAGAGATTTTAGTAGTATTGAATTTAATGAGGATGATATTTGTAGGTCTCAGTTAGTGAAGGACTATATCATATCAAAGCTGAAACATGGAATTTTTACATGAGGACCGATTTGAGGTTCACTCGATAGAAGCAGTTACAACGGATAGTGGCAGACGATACAAAATACCGAATGGTGATATGTATGAGTCTGTCACTACCGCTCTAGGTAATCAACCTGGTAAAAAAGAATCATTGATGGAGTGGCGACGCCGTGTTGGCGAAGCTGAAGCAAACCGTATCAGTCGTAAAGCAGCAGGCCGCGGTACTGCTGTTCATCAGATCATCGAAGACTATCTCAATAATCTTGAGGATCCTATAAAGGATAAGATGCCCGATGCGGTTATGATGTTCAAGCAGTTACAGCCCATACTCGATAAAAGCATATCTAAAGTCTATATGCAGGAAGCACCATTGTGGTCGTATAAATATAGATTGGCAGGAAGAGTCGATTGTGTTGCCGATATTAAAGGTAAGCTTTCCGTCGTTGATTTCAAGACGTCTATGAAACCCAAAAAGAGAGAATGGGTGACGGATTACTTCTTACAGACCGCTGCATATAGTCATATGATCGGAGAGATGTATGGCGATACCGTTGAACAAACAGTCATCTTCATTGCTGTTGAAGACAGGGACCCACAGATCTTTGTTGGAGACCCACACATAGACATAACACACGAATTCTTTACGCAAAGGATAGCAGAATGAAGAAGATATTAAGTACTATCGCTGCAGGAGCGATCTTCATTTGGTCATTGAGTTCTAACGTATCCACAGAAGATAGAAACATGGTATGTCGGAGACAGTGCCATGGTTCAAACACTCTGTCGATCTGAAGATGTCATACTCAAAGTAGTAAAGCAAGACATAGAAGACTCCATGCTCGTCCCCCCTCTCATCAATCAGTTGAGAGTTACAGGTGATTGTATACACTTTGGTTTGCCACTCTCCTTTCGAGTCTTGGATACTATCGTATCATACAAAGACTCATTCAAAACGGACAGCGTGGTCCTTGCCGTAGAGGACCCACGGCCGGGATGGAAAGGTGAGCTAGCCGGCTACATCATCGCAGCCGGCGTTATCGGGAAACCAGGAAAGAATCCTAATAAAGGAATCAATCTCTAGTTTTTACGTATTTTGACAACAAGTCTACCTTGAGATCGTTAAGTGAGTTCTCGTTCGCTTGATATCGGATACCGATACCACCCTTGTTAACCCACCGCTCAATGTTCTCTGGCTTGTCATCTATGAGAATATTAGGTACACCATTTGTGGTAGCGTACTTCTCCTTACGTCCCGTAAAGATAGCCTCTTGTGGGTTATACCCATGCTTGTCAAGCCACTGGCGCTTCCAGAAGGAGCTGTTCTCATGGTCGTCACGAAGAGGGCTAGATAGGATTGACCACTCACCGTCGGTCACATCATCCACGAAAGCGATGAGCTCGTCAGACGTCTCGAACTTTGGAATACGACCAAAGAAGTCCGTACCCTTGAGAGCTTTGATGGACTCATCCCTGTTGGGAAGGTCCTTCCAGTGCTTCACGTCGTAGTGTGAAGCCAGCTCTCTGAAGAAGTCGGCGATCACACCATCCATATCAACATATATCGTCATTTGGTCTCCTTTTGATTCATCATAGGTACATTCTATACCATATCGACAGATATGTCAACTCTTTTTTTAAAAAAAGTTTTATTCGTATTCAGTGATATAGAACTTTTTTCAGGAAAGTTATGCAGCAACGGCATAGAGTATGGCTTTGGAGTCGTAGAGGTCGAAAGCTTGAGTGTAGAGTTCGGCTTTACCCATGCGAGGAAAGTCGACAACACGTGAGCGAGGTGACTTACGGGCAAAGAGGACGAGTCGACTGTCTTTAGCGAGTTCGTTCCATATAAAGCGACCACCGGGTGATTGACTGTCTCCAGCCTGCAAAGCATAACCCTTTCTAATAAGGAAACTATAGACTAAACGGGCTACACCATTACCACGATAGTGAGAGTCAACCTTTACTAGATCAACATGCCAAAAGGAACCACGCTGAGAGAGTGCAATATAAGCAACTATACGGTACTGATTACCTCTCTTGCGACTCTGATCATATATCCATATCTCTCTATAGTCATCTTCATGGGACTCATCACTATATACATCAAATCCACGCACTCGACCGAGTCTGATAAGGTCCTCATATACGGAACCCCAACCCAAACTGGCACGCTTAGATAGAGTAATACGGTCAGGCATCGACTTCTCCTATATGTAGACTAGAGCTTGTGTGTTGAGAAAGAGAAGATGCATCTTCTCTCCGTGCTGATACGTACTGTGCAAAAACATATTTTTCCGTTACATCCGTGTGTTTGATTACGGCGGCTGCCACGGAAAAACCTGTACGCTGTCCACTGTTCATATATGCATACTACAACGCTCATCCCAGGCTGTAAACATATTTTTTATACGGAACTGCATTTTTATTTGTTTTTACTTCAAACACTTAGCTCTAACCCATTGAGATCATTGACAATAAAAATGTACGTTCTGCTGCGTTTTTTGTTTGACACATACTATACGGCCTGTTAGAATACACCTATGATGAATAAGGAAATGAACATGACCAAATACACCGTTCTCCAGATTAACCTCACCGATGCTCAGGTTGCCGAGGTGAATGCATCCGGTGACGAGGCCTACCCGGAGTTCTACTACAAGTATCTTCGGACCACCAATTTCCCGAAGCCTGAGGCTATCCTGGATGCCTTCGACATGTACAAGCCCGTCGCCAAGATCGAGGCTGACTCTCTGGAGGGTGTGTTTCATATCGGCAACGTTGGTCCCGAAGAGAATATCGAGCGTATTGCACCGATGCACAGCCTGTCCGTCGGTGACCTGGTCTTTGATCCGAACACCGGGATCTACCACTACGTTGATTCCTTCGGTTTCGGTGAACTGCCGACCGAAGACGTACTGAAGAGGGTAGCTTAAAAAAATAGCAATTCGCTGCGTTTTTGTTTGACACACCCCTCTTAACCAGTTAGTATGTGACCATCAAATAGGGAATATGAACATGACAAACTTTGACATCTCCGCCTTCGCCACCGACACCTCCTTCATGAACGGTCGTGCGACCGTCTCTGAGGATACCGGTTCCCCCGAGAACAAGCGTGACATCCCCTGTGAGGGTTGCCCCAACGCCGCCAAGTGCGAGGCAGGATTCCTGGAGTGCGCCGCATTCCGTAACTGGGCTTCCCGTGGTGACTTTGCTGACCGCGACGTTGCTCGCCTGATCCGAGGTGCAAAATAATGAAAAGAACATCTAAGCGCTGCTATACTGGTTCATATGAGCACATCGATGAGTACGGTAATAGGTGGCTGATGACAGGTGGTTCGGATGGGTTGTGGACTCTAGAGTGTGCACCCGATTATGCAGCCGGTATCTTGCATACAGACGCGCCAGAGATACCGGTAGAGTATGTACAAGAATTCACTGAATGTCCTTTGTTCATCACCAAGAGGGAATGCTTAGAAGAGATCTCAACTGTTTTGGGGACAATATAATGATGACCGCACTCACACGCATATCTGAGTTCCTGGGGCTTCTGGGATTCTTCACCGTGATGTACTTCGCTCTGATCGCCTTTGCCTAAACTTTTTTAAAAAAAAGGTTGACACATATGTCATTACCTGTTAGTATGTACATATGATGAATAAGGAGATGATCATGGCGTTTGCAGATCAGAACACCTACTTTGGCATTGGCGATGGCAGCATCCTTGGACGCTTTAACGAGCAGGACACTGGTAACCTGTTTGAATTCAGCAAGAACCCTGCTCACGGCGTGTTTGCCAACCCGCAGGGTACAGACGAATATCCCCACCTCGTTTGGGTGTCTGATAACCCCGTTAATGGCTGGCCTTGCCGCTACGCTCGGGTGCTTAAGACCCGTGCCCATGTGGTAGTGGACGAAGACGAGTACGGCAACCC
>Ga0255751_10005024_pt1 | contig 11854 bp, 17 predicted proteins | sample 071ome_20_FD_179951 | JGI IMG/M metagenome (GOLD analysis project Ga0255751, IMG submission 179951) | Coastal salt marsh microbial communities from the Groves Creek Marsh, Skidaway Island, Georgia - 071412BT metaG (version 2) | ecosystem: Environmental > Aquatic > Marine > Intertidal zone >...
CTTTGATTCTACGATTAAATAATTCGCACCAAGATGCGTGATCTTACCAACGATGCTACCTTTTTTAGGTAGCACAACTGTCTCACCTTCTTCGAATATTCTATCACGGATATATGATTCGCGAATATCTGAGACTGGTTCCAATTGAATATGTTTGGTAAACTCTTTTGTTTCTTTTAATCCCATGCCATTACGTACGGCATTGAATAATTTTTTAGATTCAGCGTTTGAGAAACCTTTAGGAAGACCTTGAGCAAATGTCGTAAAATCGTTATCACTAGCGGCAGATCTCATTTTTGAAGCGCTCATACCTTCTGCGCCTTCTGCATCTGGATCTCTATCGCCTGCAGAAACTATGTTGATTTTATTAAAATTATAAAATCCATGCCTTGCTTTTTGACCATTGTATTTTTTCAAAAGGACATCAAATTCTCTCATACGATCTTGGCCAACTACCATGGTTATGTTTTTGTAACCTTGATTATATAATTTTACTGCACATTCCATAGCGTTCTTACATGACTTTTCTAAGATAATAGATCTAGCATGCCGTGGAAACATTTTACGAACGGTCTTCACTTTAGTCTTATAGTCAAGAGGATTCTTTTTAGAATCTTGTGACTGAGACAAATATACAAAATAAGGCATCCGTCCAGCGACAGATGCTAATTTATCTAAAAGTTTTTGATGACCTATTGTGGGAGGATTCATTCGACCAAAGGTAAAAAATACCTCGCGTTCTTCCTCAACCAAATAGTTTTTAAATGAACCTATCATTTTGGTTTAGCCTGCGCTTGTTTTCTAGCAAGTTCTTTAGCACGTACATCTTTAAACATACGTTTAGCAATCATATTGATACGATTTTTCAAAGCAGGCTTATCTAATTTCTTTTCAATCTCTTGTCTACGTGCAAATGATAGTTCACTCTTTGGTGTATTTTTAACCATTTTATCGAATATAGCTTTACGTGCAGCTTTACGTGCTCTTTTCAAAAGCACATCTTTATTAGCCATTCTACGTGCTGCACGGATTCTACCTAATGCAATTTTTGCTTTATTTTTTTTAAAGGATCTACTGCGAGCTATACGCTGTTGAGGTGTTAAAGCTTCTTTTTTCTCTGGTGGATAAGTAGATGCATATTCAGCATCACTACCAGCGCCTTGACCACGACGTCTTTTGTGTGCTCTATATTTTACTAAATCATCTTCACCCGGCCGATAATCGACCGTTATAAAATCTTTAAAGCCTAAAGGCATCCTTATCTCCCAGGTTTATCCCATCCTTTAAGTATATCTGGCGAAAAGTTGTTGTACGAGAATTCCATTCTGTCAACAATCTTTACCGCGTCACCACCAAGTTTATCAATAGCGACATATCCTTCGGGACCAGTGGTTTTATAACCAGTTTTAGTCTTGACGAACGTGTCAACATTAGATAGTTTATTAAGTATATTTATCAATTTTAATTTTGCTAAAACGATTTTTTGTTGCAATTCAAACATCATTTTTAAATTAATTTTATTTTCATTTGAAAAAAATGTTAAAATTTCATCTAATTTCTTTTGCTTACTAGCTTTACCCTTTTCGGTTTTAAGCTTATCTATTTCTTTTTTATATCGTTGTCTAATCCACTGAATAAGAGCATTTACTCTTTTAGTTGGATCAGGAGGTATTTGACCTAAACGTACATAGCTATTAGCATGGGTCTCTATTAATCCAGCAAGTTCTTGATTCGCCTGTAATGTACGTAAGGTAGATCCGGCAATCTTATTGAATATGCGGCCGCAGTCAGATAGAAGTGAATTAACCTCATCTGTATCTTTCTTAGTCATCGTATAACGAGTCAAATCACGTAACATAGCATCTTGAGACCATACGTTTGTAGAGTTTCTAAACTTAGTTACGTCTACACCGTACGATGCTTTCATCGTCTCAAATGTGGAGCCAGTGTACGTCGTATGCCAGACGATTCCGATTTTGGATTTTTTGATAGTTGTAGCTGCAGGAGTGCCAGCGGGAACAGCATACATGATAGTATTAGGGTGGAAAGTGACAAACCTATCCCCTTTGATTTTGCTGGTCTTGACATCTCCTGACGTGAAAAGTAAATCACCTTGTACGACTCCTTTTATTCCAAGTTCAGGTAGGTACTTTAAACATAATTTTAATTTAGCATTAAGATCACCACTGGTATCAGCATCAATATCTGCATCAGTCTTATAGACCTTTGGATTTTTATTAAAGATACCTTTCTTAGCAACGAAAAACTTTCCGTCTCTTGGATCTGTACCACAAAACACAGCAGGCGCACCATCCCACTTAACAGATACATTGCCCTCATGTGTTCCTTTTAACATATCTCGTAAAGAACGTAATGCCATAATAGCTTGACGTGTACCATTCACACCACCATAGAGAACCTTGTCCTCAATGTGAGTCATGTGAGTATTTTTCTGTTCGGTTAATGTAGATTTAAACGTTTGCATATTTTTTCAATCTTTCTGCTACTTTTTCAAAGGGTTCAAACATGCTTATTCTAAATATAACCCTTTCTTTTGGACCATTATCAACTGAATGTACAGCTTGGGTATTAAGTAACGCATTTTTATAATGGTATTCTTTTCCCGATATTTTTATAGGTGCTATTTCATCGCTTAATATAAAATTAAGTGAGCATTCTGCTTTTAGATCTGTATGTTCGGGCAAATAACAATTTGCACCAAACCAAAAAAACACTGATCTAGGAAGCATAAATTTAGAAGCACCTTTAACCTCTAGATCTTCCATAACATTCTCTATATATGGACTTGTATAAGGACTTTTCATAATCACATTTTCAGTTCTCCAGCCAGGAGAATTTGTATAATTATAATATATTTTTCTTTCTTCACGACTTGCAGCTTTTGAAATAGGAAATCTAGTTTTTTTAGCCTCTTCACAATCTGCCATAATCTTTTCATAATCTAAAGGATAATTAATATGAACTAGATTCATCATAAAGATCCTTTAAACTTAAATAGGACCATATCAAAAGCTGCTGTTATTCTAGCATTGTTCGATCTAACGGTTGCTCTCACGTCTATATCAGATTTCTCTGGTATTTCGATTGGTGTTGCAAATGAATAGAAATATTCTCCACCACCAGATACCTCAAATGTATGCCCAACTCTAAATGTAGATTGACCAGCATATCTTACATACATAAATCCAGATGCATCAGCTCCTGATTGGCAAGTCATAACTCCCTGCATAATATATGCTTTATAATTAGCTGGTACAGTGTAGACCGCCATAAGAGTTTGCCCTTGACCAGCTGTAATTCTAGCCACTGTAGTTCCACCTGCAGCACCTGCTTCTAAATCTATATTACCTGTATTTGAAAGACTCCCATCAATACAAAAAGCTCTGTTTACCCTTCGGAATAATTTTGTGCCAAGCGTATCAGTACCAGATATAGTTATAGTTTCTTCTTGAAAATTCCAATTAGAATCTAATCCTTGTATAGTAACTTTATGACCTTCATCAGCTGCATTGTTTCTTTCGACATTAATAACAGCAGGTGTGTCAAGTGCAGTCCATGGATATAAGGTATCATTGATATCCCAAACAGATCCAGTGTTATTGATACTCATTGCAGGTACAGCACCAAACTTATGGTTGGAGCTATATCGCACCATATCTCCACGTGCGATTTGAATTCCATGATGTTCAAGATATTGGCTAGGCATTATATTTCCTTAGAGGTTTTTGAAGCTTTAGCTTTTGGAAATACGCCAACCCTTGCGTTCTTAACTACTTGACCAGCAGCTCGAGCGTCACCACGACGAGCTTGAAAACGAATAAAGATTACTGCTTCAAATTCACCCGTTGGAATTTCTCCATTAGTTCCTTTGTGTACTGATGTAATTGTATAAGGACCTTCACCACTTCCTTTTAGATTCATATTGCCTAAGTGAAATTCATCTACGTTTGAAATACCAGGTTCTTTCCCATACAATGGTCCATACATCATCATACGAATCAACTGTTTATCTGAAATTGATCTATAGAAGCTATCTCCACTCTGCAACCCATCTGGTCTTAGCTTGTTGACGTCTTTCATAAACTTAGCTACAAATGAGTTTCCTCTATATTGAGGTGGTAGAGCTTTATCGGACAGACCACCATACTGTTGATAGTGTTTAGCAGAACTACCAGCCTTATGAGAAATAAATGCTGTTGGATTACCTTTAGAATCAATTATAGTCATATCAGACTTTGGTTCAGATCCTTGAAACTTACCTTCTGTCTTAACCATAGCAGCACATTTCACTGTACGACCATTAATATTCAATGTGATCTCTGGGATACCTTCTTTAGCAAGAATTTTGTTTAGATTCTTATTAAAATAGTTCATTGCCATTGTTTCGGCATTAGTACCAGATCCAGCACCACGACCACCAAAATCACCTGTTTTTAAAAAGTCTCCAGGTATTTTCATATTACCTTTAGAAGTCTTTACAGACATAGAAGAACCACGAGCAGGAAATTTGCCATCAGCATTCATAAAGATTTTTACTTTATCATATTCACTAGCTGGAATAGTTACATCCTCTTTACCACTAGTGGCAAATGGCTCTTTTTCTTTGATCTTTCGAAGAAATGTTAGAACTCTATTTTCGTCTTTCCGTAGATCACTGATCTTCAACGCGTTAAAAGGGTTCTTCATTTTAAATTCTAATAGAAACGATTTAAACCTGAGCATGTGCTGTCCCATATGATAAAAATTATACTCTTATTTATAACAAATAAAAAAACAGGGGGAAAATCCCCCTGTTAAAACCTAATTACAAATGACGCTATTACTTAAATTAACTCTATAGCTTTCTCACATGTCTCATTATTACGACGTGTCCATCCTTTACCAAATGTGTCAAATGTATTCAATGACTCATAGAACTCTTGACGAACATCAGCATAATTTTTAATACATTCCTCAACACCACCAACTTCGTCAATATAAGCATCAAGAGCTCGTAGTGTGTTAGGGCCAATACCGCCGTCAGCAGTAGTACCAATCATTGATTGTAATTTCTTTGCAGCTCGACCAGTGCCTGAATTAACAGCCCAATCAAATACTGCTAGATCAAGACCAGATGGAAGGTCGTCACCTTTTACACGATCCCAATAGTTTTTCTTATATAAAGGACCTACGTCTTCTGGTGTGAGCGCACGCATCTCATCTTCATCTGCGTCACCATCAGTCCATTCGTCCCAAACTCGTTTTGTTACTCCTAGATTAGTCATACCACCTGGATCACGAGGGTGATTAACAAATCCGCCTTCATGATGCAAAATAGTTTCTAATGCTAGTTCAAAGTTTTCTGCAGCCAACTGTACCTCCTAAATATGTATGGTGCCGCCACACGGACTCGAACCGCGGACCTGAGGTTTACAAAACCCCTGCTCTACCAACTGAGCTATAGCGGCCTATTTACGTTGATATATATACGCGTCGACACGATCAGCAAATCTAAGAGGAAGCTCTTGCCGATATCGTTTAACGCCTTGTCTATGGCCACGAGCATGAAGCTTTACATAGTAACGCTCATCACGACCACTTTTTTTAAGCATTTTATTCATGGAGCGAACAAGTTCACGAAGATCGTCAATAGCAGGATCGACAGGATCAAACGTATCAAAATACGCTTCTGAGTTTCTCATAATGTCACCGAAAAGCTAATTAGGTTTTCTTTGATAAATGAACGCCAACCTTCGTTCTCTAAATCATAAACTGCAACTACATTAGTATTAGTGCTCTGTTCAGTTTGACTTTTAGGATGTTTTTCTACAGGGATGATACCAGGATTTAACGTAGCTCGCATAGTGCGTTCACTACCATCCTTTTTGGTAAATACAATTGTTGCTTCAGATTTTCGAAGCTGATCAAGTAATTTTTCAAATACATCTGCAGCAACTGCTTCTGGTCCATCAATCATTTTGTTTTTCCTCTTCCATGGTAGTATCTAAAGCACGTACGAAGCTCTTCATTATTTTGAAGGCCTCTTCGCTTTTGTCAACACCAGCTGGTATACATACAGCTGTATCTAACCTTTGAATTGCAGCTGCAGCCTTATTACAAGTAGCTTCATCTGCATAAACCATAGGTTGCATAAGCATATTAGTTATTAAAAGGAATTTCATTATCCCCAATCCTCCTCATAAGCACGTTGACCGCGAACGCGATCGCCATAATGTTCATCAAGATATTTAGAGCCATCAGTATAATGGATTTCAGATTCACCGCTGTCATATTTAGCGGTTAAATTAGCACGCTTAGATTTGCGTTCAACTTCGATCTCATCAGTCCAACGCTTAGCAATGCGGGCACCGTTTTTCCATCGTGCCCGACGCTCTGCAATCTTTTTAATGAGTGCGATACGCTCTTCATAAGTAGTAGCTATTTCCATTTCCATATGTCTATCCTCTGTTGGAATAATGATTTATTCTATCACGAATAATTTTGTTTGTAAACTGACAAATTGTCACAGCTTACAAATATCCGAGCTGTTGAAGACCAACATCAACAACAATTGTCACTACGACGATAAAAATCATCACGTGTAGTATTTGGTTTAATTCTTTCATCGATTCATCCTTTTTATTTTTTTTCGTCATATATAAGATATAGGTATTCGAAAGTGATTTGTCAACCCCCTAAATGAAAAAAAATGCACTTTTTTTACACTTTTTTTGAAAAAAAGTTGTTTACTTTATAATTTAGGCGTGGTATAAATATCACTTGATCGGTGAGATCAGTGGAAGCTATCTGGACACGGGGGCAGTACCCGTCGCCTCCACCATAAGGACATTGATAATGTGGATATATGAATGCGAAGCTGGTATATATACCGAAGATAGTTTAATGAAACTTCTTTATGTGATTTTTGCGCATAGATTTAGTCACCTGTTAAAAGGTGAAGGTTTCAAAGATTGATGTCTTTATGATGGGGGCGAACTAGGATCGACAGGTAAGGGAATCTGGTTGAGATCAAAAAAACTAAATGCAAACGATAATTTTGCTCCTGTAGCACAAGCAGCTTGATGCTACGCGGTATGGGCACCGCCGGGCAACAGAAAGGGCCTATTTTTTAATATTAAAAGGAAATCTAAAAATGAAAAAAGTACTTTTTGCCGCGGCAATTGCTCTCGGTGCTACCACTGCCAGTGCGCAAGAGGTTAGCCCGTATCTTCAAGGTGTAGGCGTAGTTGTAAACAACGACGTTGAATATTCAATTGAAAACGAAACCTTCACAACAGAACCAGAACTCGTAGTTAGTGCATATGGTGCTAGTGCGTATGCATCAGCTGGTGTTGACGCTGAAGAGATCGAAGTAACCGATGCTACATTCGGTATCTCTTACGACCTGAATATTCAAGGTGTTACACTTACACCATACTTCGAGTATCTCACAGACGGTGACTTTGAGAATACCGACATGATCGTTGGTGTATCGACATCCATTAAATTATACTAATTAATATTAGGTGATTTTTGAGGAATATTATTTTTCAATATTACTTGACGAATGATAAAGAGAGCGAGCTACCGGAGGCTGTAAGGGTTTCCAGTGGCTCGTTCAAACAATATGCAATTAAGTATGACGCAGATTATCTTTTTACCTCACAGCCTTACACGGTTGCAGGTAAAAGTAAAGTTCCGTACTATAGATTCTTTGAAATTCTTCGAATGATCTATGATCCGTATTTTGAAGATTATGATAACGTCTTATACGTTGATACTGATATTTTTCCCCACTATGCGGCTCCGAATATATTCGACGTTCCATACGAGGAAGTTCTAGGTATACCAGAACAACAATTTGGTCAATCAGCTCCAGGATGGTGGTCGCCATGGAAGCCTGATTGGGAAGATTATAAAATAAAGTTTACTGATTGGGGTGCACCACTTGTTAAGATGAAAGTCCCATATAAGGGTAAGAATAAGGAAGAGTGGGCTAGAATTAGAATATTGAATACCGGTGTTTTTATGATGACAAAAGACGCTAGGTTGAAAGCAAGAAAAATGTGGGATAATTGGCAAGGTTGGCCTTACACCCCAAAGAGTCAAAGAGATCCACATTACTCTCTTTTAAACGATCAACCATATATTAACTGTATGTTAGCTAAATACGATTTTAAAGTATTGGAAGCAAATAATTATTGGAACATTCCACCAGCTTGGTGGGACTTTGAAGAAGAAGTTCCTATAGATGCATATTTCTACCACTTCAGTGGACTGTCTAAAAAGGACCTAGTTAGGTGGCATTCTAAACTAGGGCTACCTCATACTGTGTCTTAGCTATTATAAATCTTCTGTAAATGAGTCTCGAATGCCTCAACCTTTGCCAATCTATCAGGCCAAAGGATATATTCCTTTTCGGGATTCTTTTTTAAATTATTGAGTAGAGGAACCACGGCATTATATAGTTTATCAATCTTATCTTGAGTGGCAGTAGCAGTTGATTCTACAGCAGAAGCCTGTTGCTTCGCAGCTTGTACTGCTTCAAGCTCTTCTTCATCTACTGCAGTAAAGCCAAAGTCAAAAATATCATCAGACATTATCTGTAACCTATTACCATATAACGGGTAAAATCACCTAGCATGTTTAGTCCGCCTTTGTATTTTACATTTGTTATGCTAAACATATCGGCTAAATCTTGACTTTTCTTTATAGGAGATTTAGCGTAATCGTTACTTTGAACTATTATTAATTTATTTGATGGTATACCATTAGCCCAATCAGAAGCCATATGCTCACTGCTAGTATTAATAATAACACCAAAATCTATTGTTTGCTCTTCATAATCTCTATAGTCAACATCTTTAATGCTAAATGTCGTAGGACCACTAAAATCTAAAGAGTTAATATCAGCCGTGCATGCTGCAAATTTTCTATCTACTTTCCACCAAGAAGCATTTAATCTATTAGCAATTTGTTCATGTCCGGGATCAATATCAAAAGATCTAACCTTTCCTATAGTCGGAAAAAGTTGAATTAAATCATCTGCCCATGCAGCGCATCCAGATGCAAGAATTGCTGCACTTTTATCCTCAATGTCTATCTTCCCACCTTTTTTTAATTTTGAAAGTTCTCTTAATAGCCATGCTTTACTTAAGATGTGGTGAGTATTAATTGAATTCAAATTAAAATCTGGAAATTCGCTATAGGCACCACCTATTAAATATCCCAGTCTCGTTAAATTCATTTACTTCCTCCCTATTGCCATAAACCTATTGTATTCAGCAAATTCTTGTTCACCGATATATTTAATTTCTGCAAGTCCGCACATCTTATTAAATTCATCAAGATCCCTGCAACAGTTAACATGGTCTTCATATTGATATGCATTATTACTCTGTATAACTAATAATGCTTCGTCTGGTATTCTGTGTAACCATTTCATATAATCTGATTGACTTAAATGTTCTGCACTCGTATTTATAATCACATTGTATTCATTATAGTGCTCGAACTTTAACATATTCACACATTCAAAATCATATTTGTCTTGATTTCTTTTATTAATTTTAATAGAAGGCATTCGGCAACCTTCATCTATATCGATATTTGTTATATGACCTACTGGCCAATTTTCGAATAAGATAGACGCTAATACACCCATCCAACCACCACATATCAATATATTAGGATTACTCATGTGACAGTGTTTACGAAGCTCATGGACCAACCACTCTTTTGATCCAAGCTGTCCTTTCCAGAAGCAATCCATCATACGATCTCGATCTTTTGCATCACGGATCGCACCAATCCAATTGGCTACTTCTTCTATATCTACCTTCATTTTACCTCTCCGTGGTACACTAGATAATCACCGATTTTTTCGATCTCCATCCAATTTTCTTTATCTAGCGTATTCTTTGTTGTGGGATCATGGTTTGAATAATATTGATCTATTACCATGATGTGATATCCCTTCCACATGCGAGTAGCTGGATAATGCTTCTCTGCATGAAGAGATAAAATAAGTTGATCTGATACCTCCACGTCATCAAATATGGCATCAGCAACTGTATAGGGTATGGTATATTTTAAAGCTGGATCCTTATCGTATATGTGCTTAACATCAATTATATCATTTAAATCGTATATTAAATTTTCCCACGCCTTACCTGGTCCAATGACAGTGCATTCATCGAATCCATATTCTTTTATTATTATTTTAATTAAATCCTTTACAGGCTGTTCACCGCTCATCATATGATTCCCATATTCTCTTAGCCCATCCACGGGTCTCATGTAGCTCAAATGCTAATGGTCTCTGTACACCATCACGATCATATAGCTTCAAATGTGATGTATTAAATATACAGCCTCGTTTATCTTTCTGTACTTTAAAGGGATCTAGCCCAAAGTTGTAATTATACCATAAACCTCGTTCCCATGTCAACACATTTTTCTTATGCCAGTGTTGATAGAATAAGTATTTATCTAATGACGCATACGTATAAAATGCTTCTTTTTGTCTCTTCCATAACTCATCAAACAATATCTCGCCATTATTATCTTGCCAACCGACAAATGAGCTATTGATATAACATGTCTGACCATGACCATAGAACTCCATAGGATCTTCGGCTCTATCCCAATTCCAATAATTCCATATAAACGTAGGCTTCTCAAGATCACGAGTTACCAAATCAGTGATGTCATTGTGTATTAGTAAATCTAGATCTAACCAGAAATTCTTACCTTTATTGAACTTCTTCATCAGACAAAGCTTCTCACGAGTGAATACCCTGTCTTTCGGATAGTCAAACAAATCAAATGAATTATAATCTAATATTTGTATTTCGGGAAGGATATCAGTAGCATCGTCTGTGATGCATGTAAGAGTAAACGGAACCTTACACCATTTTGTCAGGCTTCCGTGCAGTCTGTTTGGATATCTTGCATCATATTTGCTTCCCCACTTAAACGTGTAGAAGTTAAGCATACCACTCCTCAAATTCAGGCCATAAATCTAGTAGACATTTGTTTCTCAATTTATCCTTCTGCTTTAGGTATGCTATTCCCTCTAAGAAGTGATCATGATTGCGTTTCTCTGAGAACATTGCGCGACGCAAAGGCTCATGAAAATGTGGTGCTCTATATTTCATTCTCACTTTATCTGGTAGATTAATTGGCCTTAAAAACCTTGGCTCTATTAAATACATATGCGGCCATGTCCATCCTATTTCAGAATTTTCAATACAATATTCACCAAGTTCTTTGAGGTGATTCATATTTAAAAGCTGGATTGTTGGCTGCATTAGTGTTCTAAAATTTTCTTTAAATTTTTTCACATTAGCATCAAATTCTTCCCAGTTACATCCATCTCGAATATACTCACCATAACCACCAATTCCATCCATGCTTATATGTATCCGATGGTTTCCAAAATGCTTCATCGCCTTTGGTAGCCACTCTGGAAATGTGCTAGCATTCGTAGTTAAAGTCAACGTCATCTTTTTAGCATTTTTTGTTCTTGCTAAAGATTCTATACAATACTCAATATCAGGATGTATAAAAGGTTCTCCGCCAAGCATTTGCACTTCTTGCACGTTATCGCAGAGTTTAATTATATCCTCAAAATATGCTTCACGATCACCTTCTCCATAAGGATTTAATATAGCAGGAGATACTTTCTCCTCTGCAGCAATCTTAGAAGAAGAGCCTGGATAGCACATTACACAACGGAAATTGCAAAGGTTCCCCAGCATTTTAAATCGAAGATATGTTGGAGATGGTGGCATAGGCAAACGACCGACCATTCCATTACGAAAGATCCTCCTAGATTCTAACCCATTCTCTT
>Ga0255751_10005033_pt1 | contig 11848 bp, 5 predicted proteins | sample 071ome_20_FD_179951 | JGI IMG/M metagenome (GOLD analysis project Ga0255751, IMG submission 179951) | Coastal salt marsh microbial communities from the Groves Creek Marsh, Skidaway Island, Georgia - 071412BT metaG (version 2) | ecosystem: Environmental > Aquatic > Marine > Intertidal zone > Salt...
ACTTTTAGAGGAATGCATTATCAAGATAATCCAAGACAAGAAAAACAAATAATTGTAACCAAAGGAAAAATAATTGATTTTATTTACAATCTAAAAACCAAAACATTAGAAACATATGATTTATCTGAAGGCGAGTGTGTTTTGGTAAACAGATATTCTGCACATGGATTTTTAACATTAGAAGATAATACAATAGTTAATTATCTAGTAAAAGGAAAATATAACCCTAAACAAGAACATTCTATCATATGGAAAGATATACCCGATTTAAAAAATATTATCTTAAGCCATTGTAAAGAATCTAAACTTGTTATATCTCAAAAAGATAGCGAAGGAAAGTAATTATTTTACTCTAAGTACATTAGTAGGTTTGGGTTTACTAATTCTTTGTTTAATCAGCCTTTCAATCAATCCACTTTTGGTATATCCATTCTCACAACAGTAATCGTGTAATTCCTTATATAATTCCCTTTTAACTTGTATCGTAGTATATTTTCCCATAATCTATATAATTCTATATAATATATATTTATAAATATTATTTGAAGATATTTATATAAAGAAATTAGAAAATCTTTATGGCAATAATAAAATCATTTGCACCATTCCAAAATCTAACGAACTTTCAAGTGTTCGAAAATGATACTTTGTCTACCTCTGAATATTTTAGAATTACAGAATTAAGCGAAACTTTAACAGGTGGAAAAAATGGATTTTTAATTGAAGGTTCTGAATTTTTAAAAGAAACAACAGAGGTAAAAATAGAAATACTTGATGTTGAAGGAAATCCAATATATTTTGAGCCAGGAAAAGGAACACCTGATTATTATGAAGGAAACTCCACATTAGTTTCTGTTCATGTATATGATGATACACCAATTGGTATTGGTAAGATTACAATTTTAGGTGAATTAAAAAGTGTCTTAGGAGAAGAAAATGCAGTTGTTGATATACCTGAAGAATGGAAGGGTGTATATAATGTCAAATGGGAACGACAAATACAAATAAATAAAAATATTGCAAATGAAACAACTGTAAGATTTTATAAAAGACCATCAGTATCAATTTCAGAAATAGTAAAACCAGTATTTAGTAAAACAATAAATGATACAACAGATACTGGTAATGTTAATGGGTTTCCTTTACAACCACCATTAGGTCAAAACTTATCAGAGTGGAGAGCAGGTACAAATTATTTATTACAAAGAACTTCTGGTACTTGGGACATTGATGTTGATGAAAATACTATATCTATTGCATCTCTTGATTATTCTCCAACAATCATAGAAGTTTTAAGTGATACTGATGTAATTGTAGATACACCCTATGTAGATTCAAATGGAAATGTAGCACAATTTTCAAACGAATCATTTTCAGTATCATATCAAGATATAGAAAATGAAACAACAAGTGAAACTGCTATTACAGGTTCTTTTGCAAAGATTGATATTACACAATTAAAAACATTTGTTGGTGATGTTGCAAGAGTAAAGATATTTAGGAAATCAAGAAACGCAGTTGGTGATTTCCAATTTGTACAAGAAGCGAAATTAGAATCTCAAGAATTATTAAGAGATGTAACAACTACAACAGATACAGAAGTATTTTATGGAAGATTATCAACCGATAACCTTTCTACATATTGGGAAACTTCAAATAGTGACCATCCAATAACAGTTGATTCTTCTCAACTATTTAGAGCTGCAAAAATAGATTACAATAATGATAGTGGTAGTGTACAACAATTAATAACTTCTCAATCAATAACTGTATCAAAAGATGTTGAATATACATTAGAATTCAAAACTCTTTTAAGTGGTTCAATAGATGATTCGAATAAATCTATAAGAGCATTTTTTAGTGCATCAAACTTTACACAAGATTTTTTAACAGTAAGTGGTTCTGCAATTTATCAATCAAAGCAAGATGTATCACAAAATATAATATTACAAAATTCAGGTAGTGCAAAATTAGTTTTTGAAGTTCAAGGAGATGATTGGTACATATCAAATATATCTTTAAGAAACGCACAAGATACTTCATTCTCACCAGATGAGTTTACAATAATACAAGATATACCGAGAAAAACTGCAACTGAAACTTTTGATTTTAGATTTGAGTTTTATGATATAAATAATAATTTTATACCAGTAGAAGTAAAAGCAACAAAAGAATTTGATGGTGGAAACGATTTTCCAACAAGTGGTAAATTATTTACATTTGAATCAGATAGAAACGCATTTAGATTTTCAAGTGGTTCAATAGGTAATCCACCATTTCAACAAATACAATTTAAAACATCACAACAAAACCTTACAGGCACAACAACTTATGCATCTGCTGCATTTGATGTTGATGGAAATTATATCGAACCAAGTTCATATACAGGTACTTATCCAGGTACATTAACAAGTGTAACTACTGCAGGTTCAATTATAACAATAGCAAACTTTAGTGGTAGTGATAATACAGTTACAGTTGGTTCAATTATCTATACTGCATCTTTGGATGGGTTGGAAGAATTCGAAACAGTATATAGATTAGAAGATGGTGATAATGCACCTCAACTTATAGTAACTTCTGATGCAAACCAATTTATATATGAACCAACAACTCTTTCACCAAAACCAAGTTCACAAAGTATTACAATAAGGGCACAAAGAAAAAATTTAGCATCTTTGGTTACTCCAATCGAAGTTAATAGTGGTAGTAACAGACCTGGCTTAAGTGAAGGTTCAACTACTAATGGTGTAACAACATATACTTTATCTGCAACTGAATTTTCAAGTTCATTTGCATCAAATGATTTTGATTCAGTAACATATGAATTTACTGGTTCTGATGTTTTTGGAAACGAACAAACAGATGAAATAACTTTATCAAAAGTAATTAACTTTGATGCAGTTTCTATTGTTTTAACAAATGAATCAACATCTTTTCCAGCAAAATCAACTGGTGAAATTTTAGGAGATTTAATACCATCAAGTGGTTCGGTACAAATGTTTATTGGTGGAAATCAAATTGAACATGATGATGAAATTGGTGGTAGAACAAAAAATACATTTAATATAACATCTTCAATTGGTGATAATGTAACTCCAACAGATACAACTCCAAATACTTCAAATTATTCTATATCAGCATTTGAAACTACAAAAGATAGCGGTTCATTAACATTAACAATAGATTATCTTGCAGGTGATAATTCTACAACTCAATCATTTCAAAAAGTTGTATCATATACAAAATCTAAAAAAGCAGTACCAACTGTTTTAACAAAAGTATCACCCTCAACACAAACCATTAACTCAAGTTCAGTTGGATTCGAAACTCCACAAACAATGGAAGTGGTTGTTCAAGAAGGTGGTGATGAATACACATATGATGCAGCACTTGGAAGTCCAAATACATTCCATATAAATAGTTTAGGATATACCGCAGGTTCTGCTTCATTTGATGATGAGATAATTACATTATTTACTGATTCGGTAGGAGATGGAAGTGGTACATTTATTACAAGTGGATTAATTGGTTCTGCATCTATTGATTATAAAAACTCTGAAGGAACTCCAGTATATAATAAAATTGTAAGATTTGATTTATCAGTTTCTAAGATTGGTGTAGATGGTGTTAATGGAGCAAGTGGTAGTGATGCAAAAGTAGTATCACTATCATCTACAAAATATGCGATTGTATATGATGGTGATGGAAATTTATTTCCAGCATCTCAACCATTTACTTTAAGTGGTTCTGCACAAAACTTCGATGACCCACGATTTCAATTTTTAGAAAATGGTTCTCAGATACAAGGATTTAGTACAGATTCAAATGTAGTAATTCCAACTGCAGGTAACTTACCAACTGCAGGTGGAACAAATTTATATGAAGTAAGGGTTAAAGAAAATGGTGGTTCGGTTGAAGCATTTGATAATATTGATGTATTCGGAGTACAATCAGGTTCAGATGCATTTACAGTATTTTTAACTAATGAAGCTCATGTATTCTCTGCAACATCAGAATCGGTAGTAACAAGTGATTTATCAGATGGTTCTTTTGAAGTAAGATTTTTTAGAGGTTCACAACAATATAATAGTGGTTCAACTGGTAAAACATATAGCGTTTCAGCAACTACATCAAATATAGTATTATCACAATCACTTGAATCAAATAATCAAGCTAAATTTACTCCAACATCTGTAAGTGGAGATAGTGGTAGTGCAGCTATTACAATTACAGATAATAATACATCTCAAACATTTAATAAACAATATTCATTTACATTATCAAAAGAAGGTATTAATGGTCAAGATGGTCAAGATGGTCAAGATGGAGAAGATGGAGAAGATGGGCAAGATGGTGCAGATGGGGCAAATGGAGTAGTAATTAATATATCACCAACATCTCAAACTATAAAAAGAAGTAATAGTGGAACTTATGATACTCCGAAAATATTTACTGTAACTGTTACAGAAAATGGTACTTTACTTACACATCAAGCAGGAACAGGTACACCAGCAACATCAAAATATACAATAACATCTTTAAGTAATGGTACATTATCAGCAGGTAGTGGAACAACTTCTCCTGATATTACTCCAACGACACCATCAGCAATTGCAGGATTAACAACTACATTCAACATAACTTATACTGATGGTAAAGGAACCACATCTTCAGCTTTAGCACAATCTCATGTGGTTAATGTTGTTTTAGATGGAACAACAGGACCAGGTATAGTACATACTGGTGAATGGGAAGCAGGTAGGGCTTATCAATATGCAGATGGATTATCGGATGGAGATGGAAGGATAGATACTGTATTGTATAGTGGAACTTATTATGCAGCAACTTCTCAACACACATCAACCAATAATACAAACTCATCAACTGGTGTACCAGGTTCAGGACCATGGGAATCACTTGGAACTCAAGATTTATTTGTTGCCGCTAAAATAGCAATATTTGAAGATTCTTTTGTACAAAATACTTTAAACATTGGTACTAATAATAGTGGTGGAGTTTCCTCTGCAAACATTACTTTAGCAGGTGCAACCGCTAATCCATATATTTCAATAGGACAAAGTGGAACATTAGGTTCTCAAGGATATGCTGCTGGTGATGGTATTTTCATTGGTAGAGATTCTGCTGATGGTGAATACAAAGCATCATTTGAAAATGGTTCAACTTCTTATTTAAAATGGACAGGAACTTCTTTAGATATTAAAGGTTCAATTAATATAACAGGTGGTTCAGCTCAAAGTGCTTTAAACTCAATTAACTCAACAACACAATCATTACAAGATGATGTAAATGCTGCACAAGCTGGTGTAGATGCTATTAACTTAACTACAAGTTCATTAGAAAACCCAACAACCTTTACACCTTCAACTCCAGCAAATACATCAACTGGTTTACACTTGGGTAGTGATAAAATGGGTTATTACAATAGTGGTTGGAAAACTTACATGGATGTTAATGGTAATTTTTACCTTGGTGGTGATACCAATGGAGCTTTATCTTGGAATAACTCTACCGACCAATTAGTAATCACAGGTTCTATCTTTGCAGAAAATGGTGTATTTAGTGGTACTGTAAGTGGTTCAGCGATACAAGGTGGTACAGTTACAGGTGCAACTCTATCGGGTGGTACAATTAATGTTCCTGCTTCAAATCCAAACTTTACTGTAAGTAGTGGTGGTATAATGACAGCAACTGGTGCAACTATTAGTGGTAGTATATCTGCAACAGCTGGTACATTTGGTGGTTGGGAAATCTCAGGTAACTCAATAGTATCTCCAACAACTGGTAATGTAAGAATGTCATTAACAGGAGGAAGTTCACCTGTAATCGTTGTAAATAACGCATCGGCTGAACCAAAGGTAGAAATATCAAGTTTAACTTCACTTACTTCATTAGGTGCAGGTTCTGCTACTGTAAATAATATAAGTGGATATGCTCAAGTAAATACTTCAGTTAATGTTCCTGCAGCAACAGGTGCGTCTCCAATACAAGTTACAAACGAATATGGAACAGGAGGATTTTCATCTGTTTCAGCAACCATCCCATCTTCAGGTACTTACACAATTACATTTGAGTTAGATTATCCATCTGGAACAGGAAACGCTGGAGTAGTGGCTGCGTTTACAAATAGTACAACTGGTGGTGGTGCATTAAATTCGATTACTCATAGTGCCAAAATTGGTGTTTGTATGACTACCAGTTCATCTCCACCATCGAGTTGGGATAACGCAAATGATAAACCAACAGGTTGTTTATGGAATGCACACCAAGTAAAATCACATACTGATTACAGTCCTGGCTCAACAAACAATTGGTATTTACCAGCTGATTATTTGGGGAATTATAATCATGCAGCATTTACAGTTGGTGGTAGTTCATATACATTTAGTGGTTCAACAACAGTTTATTTTCACACTTATATAGTTTACAATCTTACTGCATTTAGAGTAAGTAATAGTTATTTAATTGGTGTTAATGTAGATATAAAAAATCCACCAATTGGTGTTGCTACGATGAGTAAAACAACTGACCGTACTGAAATTAACGCTGGAGGTTTACAAGTTGTAAGTTCTACAAGTAACTATGTAATAATGGAAAGACAAGCAGGAGCTTCAGCGGCAAATACAGTTATGTTAGATGTTGGTGGTAGTATTGAAGCAACTGGTAACATTACAGCAAACGCATCAGATGAAAGATTAAAAAATATATTAGGTTTAATAGAAAACCCATTAGATAAATTAAAAGAATTAAAAGGAATACGATTTACTTGGAATGAAATAGCAAATGAATTGGCGAAACACAAAATGGATGAAGAACATATTGGATTGATTGCACAAGATGTTCAAAAAGTATTACCAGAAGTTGTAAAAAAATCACCAATAGGTAAAACCAAAGATGACCATAACTATCTTACAATATGGTATGAAAAATTAGTACCACTATTAGTTGAAGCAATAAAAGAATTATCAGATAAAGTAGATAAATTAGAAGAAAAAAACAAAAGATTAGAAGATGGCAATTAGAAATACAACACCATTAAGTTTACGAATGATATTAGAAGATATTGGTGGAGAAGAATACTCTACTATTGATATGATTGGTTTGGGGGTTCTTGTAGGTACTACAAGTGGAGTTGTTGGTGCAGGAGATAATGTTGTTTTACCTGGTGATTTTCTTGGAGAGGACATTAGTCTAACAGCAACCTCAGGAACATGGAGTGCAGCAAGTTATAATTTTCCAAATAGTGGTGGAGACCAGACCATTACGGCAACCGTAAATGGAATATATAGAGTTGGTAACATTCCAAGTTGGTTAAGTGTTACCCCTGTTTATGGTACTGGTAACACAACATTTTCATTTAGAGCAGGTGATAATTCATATCTTGGTGCAGTAGCACAAGCTTCAGTAGGAGTTCAACTTATTGGAAGTGGAGATACTGTTTTGGATACCATAAATGTTTCTCAAACGGGAAATCCTGTTGTTTTTACATTGAGTAGTACAGCACCCGCTACAGATTATGATGAAAGTTCCGAAACAATTGTTTTAACAGCAGGTAGTAATTTTGATGGAGGTATAACAATCACAACAGGTTCAGATTTAATAACTGCAGAATTGGGTTCACCAAATTCTTCTGACCCAAGACAATATGATATAACTATAACACCAAAAACAGTACCAAGATATCATCTTACTTCTTCTGCAACAACAATTATAGTTGAAGGAACTATTGGAGCAGGTTCAATCGAAAGGTCAGCAACCTTTACACAAAGACATTATGGAGCAGTAAGTTGGTCCGTTGACTCGGTAACTTGGGAAGAGGGAAGTGCTGGAACAGATACAGTATTATTAGCAGGAGCAACTGCAGAAAATTATGAGGATGGTGGTCATGATTTTACTGTAACTGGTCAAAGTTCTTATTCTTGGATAACAAATGTTAATCCGAGTACAGGTAACTATCGTTCCCAAGGTTCAAGATTTGATTCAACTGATATTGGAGATGATAGAGTAACATTTACCTTTTCTGCAAATACTGGTGCAGAAAGAACGGCAACTATTACAATAGAAGATGATAGGAGTGGATTAACTGATGACCTTTTGATAACACAAGAAGAACAAGTGTTATCTGCATTTGATATAGATAGTGGAGAATCAGACCAACATATTTTAAATTTACCAAGAAGAAACACCATATTTCAAACTGGTACTTATTCGTTTGATTTAACAGTTACTGCGAATGGGAGTAATAGTGAGGCATGGGAAATTGTTTCAACTACAACAAGTACATCAACTGTTGGACCAGAATCTGATGGTGATTATTATGATACTGATTATCTACAACACAAACTTTCAACCGATAGTTCATGGACTGCTATTACAACAGCATTGACAGGAACGGGTGATGCAACAATACATATTCGAAATCCATTTGAATCTTGGTTATCTTTTTCTGACCCTATGCAATTTCCTTTATATAGATTTAGGTCAACTGCATATCCAAGTGTGTATTCTCAATATGTTACTATAAAACAACCAGAAAATCAAATGCAATTATCAGTAACTTGGGATGGAACAACCCCTAATAGTGTTTTGAACGCAATATGTTGTAGTGATTATACTTTTATTATCGATTCAAATACCAACACAGAAGGAGTGTTTGTTGGTACTGCGTTTGGTTCTTATAGTATTGATGTTGATTTTTCGGTTGATTTAGGATTAACTTCTTTGGGTTCTTCAGCAACAATCGGTCAAAATACTTCTGATTGGTCTTATCAAAGACCAGGATATCCATCAGCTAGGCCATATTCTATTACTGTTACTATTACAAGTAATGGAAATAGTACACCATCAAATACTGATAGTGGTACTATTTATGTATATCAATCAGGAAATTCAAGTAATAATGCAAACCAATCTCCAATGTATATTTGTGGTGATGCTACATCTTGTGGTAGTGGGCCTGGTGGACCATCATAAAATAAAATAAAAAAAAATTATGTATAAAGCAAAACATGGTGAGAGTTTAGATAAAAAGTGTTTACACTTTTCAAGTTATTTACAAGGATATGTACAATCTTATTATACAGGTTCTTTTAATAACTTTGAAGTATCTTATACTAACGATAATTTGAAAGTTGATTGGCAACACAACTTAAGTTCATATCAACAAAAAAGAATAGTAAACGAAAATACAATTAAACTTTTAATATCCGATAGTACATATTATAGTTCATCTTTTAACATTGATGGTGTAACTTTAGAAACATCATCATTTTCATCTCAAAGTTTGTATAATTTGGAAAATGATTTGTTTGATGAAACTATAAAATGTGTAGGATATGCAAATTCAGGTTCCTTAATTAAAGGTGGTATAAAAAAACAAACAGAAATATCAAGAGGGTTGGTAAACATTTTTAACAATGGTATAGAAGAAATAGATATTTCAATTGAAAATGATATTTTAAATGCAGATATATTTATTAATACTTCGAGTATTGATTTAAATCAAGTACAAGAGTTTTGTACATTAAATTCATTAGAAACAGGTTCAATAAATACTTACGATGTAAGTAATATACAAACATATAGTAGTAATTACAATCATCATATAGAATTTTATTCTAAAGGAATATCTGACAAATCAGAGAACATTTTTGGCAAATCTAAATTTTTTGTTTCTCATTATGGAAATATACTTGCAAGAAAATTGGCATTAAACGAAGTAAAAGAAAAAGTAATTACAGAATGTACAGTAGAAATACTTTTTGTAGAAGGAAATCAAACACCAAGTTACATAAAGTATAATTCAGATGGAGTTGAGTACACTAAAGATATAAGTTTATTTACAAAAGAATATATACTACAATCGTATGGTATAAATGATTACACAGTATCATTATTTAATGATGCAAAGTATTTTAATTAAAAAATTATATATTTATATACAAGTTATATTAATTCATGGCAAAAATCTACAAAAAAGAATTAAATAATCTTAGATTAGACATCTCATCATTTTTAAACAACGCAGAAGAAAACTTTCATGTTAGAAAGTTTGCAAATTTGATGAATACATATCTACCAGAAAAAGAACAACTTTTTACAAAAGATATGTACGATGAAAAAGGAATTAAAATTCTTCTATGTACTGGTGCAGGAAATCTAATCCAAGGTGGTTCGGATATTTGGGTAAATAATTTTTTAAAAGAAGTTTGGACTAAACTACCAAGTAAACAAAACTATTGGTTATTAATTGATTCAAAAAGACCAACTGACTTTACAGAAAAAAGTTTACCAAAAGGATTACGATTTCATTTTCATTTTGATGACCCAAATAAAACAGATAAGTGGTTAAAAGAATGTAAGGAAATTATTTCACTTCATTCTCATTATCATAAGAGAGACCATATTTGGCATTATGAAGATAAATTTTCTACAATATTTGTACACGCATATCCACACGATATGAATTCTGTATTAACAGAAATAAAAGATTTAGAAAGAGACAGGGTACAATACAATACAAAAGTAGACGCAGATTGGTATGATGATTATATACAAACATATGATAAAAGAATTTGGATAGGATGTAATAGAAGTGATGTTTTGAAAAAGTTTCCAAATTATACTTACACAATTCCAAATTACTATAAGTTTAAACAGAACTTACCTTTATCAAAAAACTTTGAAAATGAAAAAATTGGATTTGCTGCAAGAGCAGAATCAAGAAAATGTTTACATTGGTTAAATGCACATAAAGGATATGCATTAACAAGTAGATTTGATGTACAAAATCTTAGAGATACAACTTCTTATGTTTTACATGATATAAAAATATTTCAATGGGATTATAAAATACACGATATGTTTATGAGAAAAGACTTTTCTATATTTCATGGATGTTATCATAAAGAACCATTTGGTTATTCTATATTTGAAGCAGTTGATTATGGTAAGTTACCAATTATACATACCGATTGGGGAGTTGGTTTAAATTACAAATATAGAGCAAGTACAAAAAATGAGTTTGATAAGATGGTCAGAAAAATATTAGGAGACTCACAAGAAGTAAGACAACAAGAATTTAATAAAATAAAAGATTGGATGAAACAATATGGAAATCCAAAATCTTGGTCAAACAAAATATTAGATGTTATTTAATTTAGAATATATTCAAGAATATCTAACCAACAACCAAAAAGAAAAAACAGATTCAAATGGTAAAATGTTTAAGGAACAAATAAAAGTTCCTTATCGTTGGACACATGGAGCAACTGATTTAACTCTCGGTGATGGGATGTTAGTATATGCTATCATTCATTATATGAGAGCAAAAAATTGTGTTTGTTTAGGAAGTGGTGGTGGATTCATTCCACGAATAATGACACAAGCAAGAGTTGATTTATATGATTCACAAATATTTGAAGGAGATAGAGATTATAATTGGGGAGACATTGGTTCAACCTTTTTAGTAGATGCAGATAATGGAGTTGGTGGAAACACAGATTGGACTGATAATGGAAGTTTTCTTAGAGAAAACTTTTATCCAAGAATTATTTTAGATACTACTGAAAATGCATATTATAACTTTTTCGTAAAAGAAGATATTAAGATAGATTATCTTCATATTGATGCGGGTCATTCTTATGAAGATGTAAAAAAAGATTTTGAATTATATACAAAATTACTTTCACCAAATGGTATTGTTTCAATACACGATACAGATGAATCATTTGAAAAAGAATATATTGTTACAGATGATATTAAAACAAATGACCATCAAGAAATTACAAATGGACCTTCTAAGTTGGTAAAAGAGTTAAAAGAAAAT
>Ga0255751_10005043_pt1 | contig 11836 bp, 10 predicted proteins | sample 071ome_20_FD_179951 | JGI IMG/M metagenome (GOLD analysis project Ga0255751, IMG submission 179951) | Coastal salt marsh microbial communities from the Groves Creek Marsh, Skidaway Island, Georgia - 071412BT metaG (version 2) | ecosystem: Environmental > Aquatic > Marine > Intertidal zone >...
ACCTAAGTTTTGTAAATAATCAAGTTTTTCTAAAACACCATACAAATCACCACCTTGAAATTCCAGACGTTTAGATTGACTACCCCACTGAACAACCGTTTCAGGATTTAAATCGGTTTTAGAATTATGGAATCGTTCTGGAAATATTTGATACATAACTCCACCAAATATCCAGTCAGGTACGTAATGTCTTAGTTCTTCTTTTTTATTTACATACCACTTTTCAGACGGTGAGATAAAATTAGCAATTCCACTTTTACCAAAATATATACCTAAATTATTTTCTGTTTTAGCTGCAAAGCTGAATTTAAAATTATCTTGAAACGCATTTATGTGTATTCGCCAGTAGTCAAATCTTTCTGTTTTAGCATATTTTGAGAGCTCAATAGGTCTAAAATTTGGATCTTCAAATAAAATCCAGAGTTTTTCAATTCCAGGTTCAGTGTGTACTCTAACTTTTACAACACCATCATTAGTAATATTAAAAAATTTATTATCATCAATATCAAAACGAATATCATAAAATCCAAGGTGAACATCACCTTCAAGAAAATCAATTTTTTGTAGCTCTCCTACATCATTAAATTGAGGACTGTGTTCTTCTACCATAAATTAAATCAGATTTTTATTATAGCCTTATAATATGTAGTTGTATGGATATAAAAAGAAGTAGTGGATTAATTCTTCATCCAACTTCATTGCCAAGTAAATATGGAATAGGAGATTTTGGAAAATCTACATTTAAATTTTTAGATTTACTACATGAGAGCAAAACTTCTTTGTGGCAAGTTCTACCCTTAGGAATAACTGATGAAGTAGCATTTTCCCCTTACGCAAGTAAATCATCAATTCTAGGTAATCCATATCTTATTTCACTTGATGATTTTGAAAATGAGATACCTGATAAAGAACTACTTAAAACCCTTGAGAATCTACCGACTGAACATGTAAATTTTGAAAAAGTTTATGAAATAAAAAACAAAATTTTTTATGAATTGTCAAAAAATATTGATTTAAATAATGATGAAATTAAGAAATTTTTAGATAGAAAGTTAATAAAAGAACATATCGTTTTTAAGACTCTATCCGATAAACTAAAAATTAATTGGACTGAATGGGATAAAGAATATTTAACTTATTCTATAGATTTGTACAATCATGTGATTTCAAATTTTAATCAGGAATTTAAATTTAATGTTTTTACTCAATATCATTTTTATTTGCAATGGCAAAAAGTAAAAGAATATGCAAACTCAAAACATATCAAAATCCTTGGTGATATACCAATTTATGTTAATCATGATTCTGCAGACGTTTGGTTAAATAAAGATCTCTTTGACTTGGATGAAAACTTTAAAATGAACTACGTTTCTGGAGCAGTTCCGGATGCATTTACAACTGACGGTCAGGTTTGGGGAACTGCATTGTATAATTGGGACAAACATTTAGAAGAAAATTACAAATACTGGATCAATAAACTAAATATTTTACTTGAAAATTATGATTTCTTAAGAATAGATCATTTTGTTGGTTTTTTTCAATTTTGGGCAATACCACAGAACGAATCGGCATTAAATGGGCATTGGAGGAATGGGCCTTGGAAAAGTTTTTTTGAAATAGTTTCTAAAAAAGTTCCTTTTGAAAGACTGTTAGCTGAAGATTTAGGTGTTGAGCTTGATGAAACTGATGAAATACTAAAAGAATATAATATTCCAGGAATGCTACTACTCGAGCAAAGAATTCCAAATGGTGATGGAAGTGAAGAAACTAAACCAGAATTATGGGAGGAAAATTATGCTGCATATACCGGAACTCACGATAGTCCTACAATTAAACAATGGCTTGAGAATGCCAACATAACTCAACTAAATGCCTTTAATGAATACTCTGAAAATCTGAATGAAAAATTTTCAGAAGATGTTTGGAATTTTATTTCACTTATTTGGAGTACACCTTCTGTTTTAGCAATTACAACAGTACAGGATCTTCTACAACTGGGCTCAGAAGCGAGGTTTAATGTACCAGGAACTGAAATTGGTAATTGGAAATGGAGATTAAGCTCATTAGATTTGCTTAAGGATCCTTTAAATAAAATATCTAAATTAAATGATATTTATAACAGATCTAATAGTTAGATTGAATATATTCAATTACGAGTGAGACTTCATTATCTGTTAATCTTTGAGCGGGCATAGAGCCTTTTCCTTTCGTAATTGTTTGTATCCAATATGACTCTGGCATAATGGCTGCGTTACTAGTTGCATCTAATGAAGGACCAACGCGTCCTCCAAAATCTTTACCGTGACAAGCAGAACATCTTGCTTCATAAACTTCCTGTCCATTTGTATATTCAACTGCTTCTGTTTGAGAACAAGAAATAAAGAGAAATAAAAAAATTACTAAGAGACTTAGTTTGAAGTTATTCCTCTTCAAGTGCTGATTTAAATTCTTTGGCTGACTTACCTAATGATTTTGCTAACCCTGGTAAACGTTTTGCACCAAACAATAGCAAAAGGATAGTTAAAATTACTAATAATTCTGGTAAACCTAATCTCATAATTTTATTTTATATACTTTATTTTTCTAAGTTTGAATGTAGTAATTTCTTTTCAATAAACCACATTGAGAGTATTCCAAGAAGAGTAAAAATCACAAAATACATAATATCTAAACTTTGATCAATTGTGGGTAGCATTGGTCTAGTATAAATTGGCTCATTTTTTTGGTTAAATTCCAAAACCTCAAAAAAAGGCCATATTTTTAATAATGATCCGAATAAGAATCCTACTAACAAACTTATAACTACTTGACTGTATTTATCAAAGAGAAAAGTTATAACTCTGCTAAAAAAAACAAGACCAAAAATACAACCTAATAGAAATACAGTAATTACCTCAACATTAAATTCATTTAATGCATTAAGAATATACTCATATTTTGATAAAAAAACCAAAATAAACGAACCACTTATACCAGGTAAAATCATTGCTGAAATTGCAATTGCCCCAGAAGAAAAAATTGATAATGGAGAATTAGAAGTTGCAGATGGGCTAACAAGAGAAATAAAAGATGCGATTAGCAGTCCGATTAATAACGAAAATAAACTTGATATTCCAATATTTTCAATTTTTTTTAGTATAAAAATTGCGGAGGATATTATTAGTCCAAAAAATAGTCCCCATATTTTAAAAGGATGAAAATCTAATAAATAAGTTATGAACTTAGAAAACATAAGAATAGAAGTAGCCATACCAAGAAGTAAAGTAAGTAAAAAATTGCCATTTATATGTGACCAAAATTTATTCAATTGAAATTTAAAAACATACTTAATAGCAATTAGATCAACAGATTTTATTGAAGAAATAAGTTCCTCATAAATGCCAGAAATAAAAGCAACAGTTCCACCAGAAACTCCAGGAATAATTTCTGCAATACCCATTAAGGTACCTTTAAAATATAAACTTAACTTTGCTTTAATCAATTTGTTTTACTTCTAATAATTCTAAATAAGACAGGAGAAAATGTTGCTGTCAGAACTGCTAACAATATAATTTGTTGTTCAAGTTCTACTGTCATCAAATTTAAATGAACTCCAATCTCAGCCATAGCAATGATAAGGCTAAATCTTGCAGAAAGAAGAAACCCTGCAGCAAAAATATCTCTAAATTTTATCTTTGAAAAAATCAACAAAACTGATGGAATAAATTTTACCCCAACAGCAATTAAAAAGAGATTACCTACTTCGATAAAAAATTGGGTTTCTTTAAAAACAGAAATATCATAATTTAACCCTATATTGATAAAAAATATTGGTATCAAGAATCCGTATGAAAAACCTTTTAAACTACTTTCTAAGCTTCCTCTATTTGAAAATGTAAAGGCAAATATTGTTCCTGCAAGAAAAGCACCTAAAATCGGTTCAATGTCAAACAACACTGATATTCCAACTAAAGTTAGCATTAATGCTAAAGAGCTTCTTATTCCAAGCTCTTCAGGATCGTTTCCATCAAACATCCTTGAAAATAATTGTGGATTCCACCAAGCTACTCGCTTTACTATTCTTAAAATTAAAATTACAACAATAAAGTAAAAGATCACATTCAAATTATTAATCGATAATGTTCCTGAACCAACAAATGATGCATACACTGTTGCTGCCAATAGCGTCAAAATATCAGCTAGCAATGCAACTATAAATAATGTCTGACCATATTTAGTCTTAATGGTGTCGTCGCTTCTTAAAACTGTAATTACTATATCAACGCTTGTTGTACAAAGAACTAAGGCTAGGAAAAGTGGGTATTCCAAAGAAGATATTATATAAAATGAAGAAAATACTGTTCCTAAATAAATTACTAATGGTAAGGATAAAGTCTTGATACCTTTCTCCCTAAAAGTTTCAAGATCAATTTCAAAACCAGATAAAAACATAAGTAGTAAGAATCCTAAAATTGCTAATCCAGAAATAAATTCAGAAGTTGTAACAAGACCCAAAACTGGGCCAACAATTATTCCATATGCAATTTCTAATACAATTCCTGGTATCTTAATTCTTTCAGCTATTAGCGGTAATACAAATGCTCCTAGAGCAATAATTACCAAAGAAGAAGCTTCAAAGTTTTCCATTTATTTTGGAATATAAAGTACAGAAGACTTAGAAGTTTTTGTTACAAACTCTAAAATTTTTCTGTCTTGCCAACTTTGTGAGCTCAATCCTAAAACAGCTAATTCATATTTTTCAGAATACTCTGAAAATACTTTGGCTTCATTACCCTCTAATTGTTCAATTAAAAAATTTGTTTCTTGTGCCAAAGCTAAATCTTGTAATTTTTCTATTGTATTGTTTGATTTTGATTCATCATCAGTTTGTAAAAATTTAGGCTTTAAAACATTTACTGCTAAAACTGAAGAAGACATTGAGTTTGATAAATCAAATGCAATTGTGTTTGGGCTATTTGTTTCAAAATCCTCGTTTATCAATATTCCAATTGTTTTATATGGATACGTTGATTTTGAAAACATAATTGGTGTTTTATACTTATTTGATAATTGAATGAGACTTCTAAACTTTGATTTTTGTAAATTATCATTAGTTGGATAAATCACTGTACCTATAGATTCAGATTTAATAAGAATTTCTATATCTTTTAAATTAACTTTATTGACTGTAATATTTTCAAATTCCTGATCTTTTAAAATAGCTTTTATTGTGTCTTCTGTTGACTCAAGCTTGTTATCGAATAAATTTGAAGGGGATAAAACCTTTAAAGATGTTGCCTTAGTATTTCTAATGAAATATTCTGCTTCGGATAAATTCTTTAAACTTTCTTCATTTTCAAGAATAACTAATATATCTTTTCCAAACTCTAATGGGTATCTAGATTCAGAACCTGAAAATAAATTGATAACATTTGAAAATGCACCGGATTGCAATACTACTGTAACTAAATCACCAGTATCAATTACGGTGTCACCATGAGGAATTATAACTTTACCTTTTCTAAAAATTGCACCGACAATAAAGAAATCTGAACCAATGTCTTTTAAACTTTTCCCTCTGACAGGGCTATCTGAACTAATTTCAATTTCAATAGCTTCAGCCCTTCCGCCAGCAAATGCCTGGGAAACAACTCTTCTAGGTTCCAAAATATGTTCAAGTCTTCTAGCAACTAAAATATCAGAATCTACTATTTCAACTTCAAGAACTTTATATTTATCCAAATTGCTTCGATTATTTACAACTGATGAAAGTCTTAAAATGTTTTTTTGCTTAGCTAAACTCAGTACTTCAAGATTTACTTCATCGCTGCTAGTTAACGTAATTAAAGCACTTGCATTCTCAATTCCTGCTTTTTTAAGTACCAATGTAGAAGTACCATCTCCTTGGATTTTTTCTATTTGACGATTAGTAGTGAATTTTCTTAATTTTTCTTGATCTAAATCAATTATCGTAATATCCCAACCAGAGCTAATTCTATTTATTAACTCTCTGGCTTCTCCAACTGCACCTACAATTAATACTTTCACGTGCTTAATTATGGTATAAATTTCAATTAGTTAAAGAATAACTTTGGAAAAATTTTGTTAAAACTTAACAAAAATGGAAGTTTTTCAATAATTTTTTACTTTATTTTCTAATTATTGAACAAAAAGTGAATTACATCACCATCTCTAACAATATAATCTTTGCCTTCAGACCTTAGTTTACCTGCTTCTTTTGCACCTTTTTCCCCATGAAAAGTTACAAAATCATCAAATGAGATAGTTTCTGCTCGTATAAAACCTTTTTCAAAATCTGTGTGAATTTTACCAGCTGCTTGAGGGGCTGTGCTTCCTTTTGTGAAAGTCCAAGCTCTTACTTCTTGAACACCAGCTGTAAAATAAGTTTGAAGGCCTAGCAATTCATAACCCGCTCTAATTAACTTATCTAATCCTGATTCATCTTGTCCTATATCATTTAAAAACTCTGCTTTATCTGCTTCGTCTAATTCAGAGATTTGAGCTTCTAAATCCGCGCTAATAGGAATGTAAGGTGAGTTTTCGCTTTTTGCAATTTCTATAATTGCTTCTAGATGTGGATTATTTTCAAAACCATTTTCGCTTACGTTTGCAACGTAAAGAACAGGTTTATAAGTAAGTAGTTGGAATCCTTTTAATAATTTTGATTCTGCAGGATTAAAATTTAATGTCCGTACATTTTCACCGTTTTCAAGCACTGGAATTATTTTTTCTAATAGTTCTCTAAGTGGTAAACCATCTTTTTGTCCAGCTTTTGTACTTTTAATTGCTCTCTCATAAATTTTCTCTAATACAGCTAGGTCGGCAAGTATTAATTCCGTATTAATAATTTCAATATCGTCTTTTGGAGATACTCTTCCAGAAACATGTACAACATCATTGTCATCAAAAGCTCTTACTACATGTACAATTGCTTCTGTTTCTCTTATATTTGAAAGAAATTGGTTGCCAAGACCTTCTCCTTTTGATGCACCTTCAACTAATCCTGCGATATCAACAAATTCCATAGTGGTTGCTGTAATTTTTTTTGGATTAACAATTTTAGATAAATCATTTAGTCTACTGTCTCTGACTGGAACTACACCTACATTAGGCTCAATAGTGCAAAATGGATAATTTTCTGACTCGATACCAGCGTTAGTTAAAGCATTAAATAATGTTGACTTTCCAACATTTGGTAATCCTACAATTCCACATTTAAAACCCATAACTTTACCAATAGATTTTAAGTAAATTATTTATTTAAATTTGGAATTTTTAATTCTGTTTTAGTTACATTAAAAATTTAAAATAAAAAATCTTTAACTCATCGACATAACAAATTTAGTAAAATTTTATTGAGGAGCATATGAATAATAAAAACGATAAAAAAACAATTTTTGGTTGGTCAATGTATGACTGGGCAAAATCAGCATATGAAACAACTACTCTCGGTGCAGTCTTACCAGTCTATTTTGTGAGCGTTGTTGTTCCAAAAGAAGGGTTTCTGTTTAGGGGTAATCTTTATACAGGTGCTGAAGTTTGGGGATTTGCAATCGGCTCAGCATTATTTATTTTCTTTCTGATAATGCCAACAATTGGAGCAATTGGTGATTTATCAGGCAACAGAATGAAGTTTTTTAAAGTATTTGCTTACGGTGGATCTATATTTGCTTCTTCATTCTATTTTGCAACCTCTGGAGATGTGGTTTTAACATTAGCTATTTATTTTATGGCTCAATTTGGAGCAACTGGTTCTAACGTTTTTTATGATAGTGTTTTAAAAGATATTACTACTGATGACACAATTGACTCAGTTTCCGCAAGAGGTTATGCTCTTGGATATTTAGGTGGTGGTTTACAACTTGTTCTATCTCTAGTAATAATTCTTTTTGGTCCTGGGCTTTTAGGAATTGATGAAGCACTTGCTTCAAGAATTGCAATTTCATTTGCTGGTTTATGGTGGTTTCTATTCTCTATTTATAGCTTTTCAAAAATGCAAATAACTGAAGTAAAATCAAAATCTGAAAATAGAAATTCTATCGTCAGCGCTTATTCAAGAAACTTAAAGACATTGAAAAAAATAAGAAAATTTCCTTTTTTACTTTATTTTTTAATTGCTTATATTTTTTACTGGGATGGATTACAAACCGTAATAAATATGTCAGCAGCATTCTTTACCGAAGTTCTTCTCTTAGATCAGACACAAATTATTATTGTGTTCGTTATTGTTCAATTTGTAGCATATTTTGGTGCTAAATTAGCCGGTATTATGGCAGCTAAAATTGGTCAGAAAAACACTCTTTATTACACAATGTTTCTTATTTTTCTTGTTGGAAATGCAGCTTACTTCATTCCTGCTCAGCAATTTTTACCTGTGATTGGATTAGGTGTATTCACAGCAATGGGAATGGGTGGTTTGCAATCTGTTAGTAGAAGTGTTTACGCTTCAATGCTACCTAAAGGTGCAGAAGGAGAATTTATGGGATTCTTTTCTGTAATTTCAAGATTTTCAGCTATTTGGGGTCCGTTAATTTATAGTTATGTCAGTGTAACTACTGGCAATGCTAGATTGTCACTACCTGTCATAACATCATTCTTTGTAATTGGTTATTTATTGCTTAGAAAAGTAGATATGGATAAACAAATAAGTGAAGAAGAGTGGGCTGCTAGCTAAGCAATGTCGATAAATTATAAAATAAAGCTGAAACTGTAATCGGTCCGACTCCACCTGGAAATGGTGATCTATTTGATAAGTAGTTTTCTAAGTCTAAATTGTCAACATCGCCATATGCCTTATCATCAATGTTTGAAATTCCAATATCTATTACAGTTGAACCTTCTTTAAAAAAGGTTTTATTAAATAATTTTGCAGACCCTACAGCTGAAATAAATATATCAGAATTTTGGATAAATTGTTTTTGGTTTGTAGTTCTACTATGAATTACAGTGACATTTGCATTATATTTTTTTGAGGACAAAATTTTTGCAAGCGGTGCAGATACTAGCCTTGATCTACCTGCTATAACTATATTCTTATCCTCAGTCTTTATTCCATAAAAATCTAGTAACTCAAGAACTGCAAGTGAAGTGGCTGGGAGTATCTTATAATTTTCAGTAAATAAAGTTCCTAAATTATATTGGGTCAGGCCGTCTACGTCCACTTTAGGGTCTATACAATCAATAGCAGCTTCAACATCTAAATGTTCAGGAAGTGGTAATTGTACAATCAATCCATTAGTATTTTTTGACTCAGAAGTGATTAACTCATTTAAATCATTTTGAGAAGTAGATTCAATAAGCTTAATCCAGTTAAACTCTACACCTAATTTGATTGCTTTTTCTTGTTTTCTTGTAACATACAAGATTGATGCTGGGTTATCACCTACAGTTACTGCGGTTAATTTTGGTTTTATTTGTTCAGACTCAAAAGATTTAAAAATTTTAGAACTATATTCATCAAGCCTTTCAGCTACAGGTTTTCCATAAAGAATTTGCTCCATTTTTAATAGTTTAATAATTATGAAACATATTTAGTAAATAACTTACTAAAATAACTCTGAATGTTATGACAGAAATATCTAAATTAGACAAAATTATTAAGCCTTCTGGAACAATGTTAATTTCTAACAAAGCTCGCGAATTACGAGAAGCTGGAAAGCCTGTAATTGGATTTGGTGCAGGTGAACCTGACTTTGCATCACCGGATTATGTGGTTAGTGCTGCTATTGAAGCAGCAAATAATCCTAAAAATCACAAATATTCTCCAACTGCAGGTCTTGAATCCTTAAGAAAATCTATTGCAAATAGTGCTCTTTTACATTCAAATTACTTAGTAGATCCAGCAAACATAGTTGTAACAAATGGTGGAAAACAGGCAATACTTACTGCATTGATGTCACTTTTAGATTCTGATGATGAAGTTATTATTCCTGCACCTTTTTGGACTACATACCCTGAAGCAGTTTTATTAGCTGGTGGTAAACCAATTTTTATTGAAACTTCAAAAGAAAAAGATTTTAAAATATCAATCGAAGATTTAGAAAGTATAAAAACTGAAAAAACAAAAGTATTGATATGGTGCTCACCTTCAAATCCTACAGGGGTTGTGTATACCAAAGAAGAAGCTGAGAAAATATATCAATGGGTTTTTGAAAATGATTTATGGATACTATCCGATGAATTATATGAACATCTAGTTTATGAAGGAGAAGCTACTCCATCTCCAGCTCTTTTTGATAAAGACTTTAACAATACTTTAATTGTTAATGGAGTGTCCAAAGCATATGCAATGACTGGTTGGAGAGTTGGTTGGCTGATTGCAAATAATAAAGTTATAAACCTTGCAAAAAAAATTCTTTCACAGGCAACTTCGAATGTTAATAATATTAGCCAGCTTGCAGCCGAGGCAGCTATTAATAAGGGATTAGAAGTAACTCAGAATATGAAGATTGCGTTTGATAGAAGAAGAAGATTTGCAATTGAAAAAATAAATTCAATTGCAAATATATCTACAACAAAAGCTACTGGAGCTTTTTATTTATTTGTTAATGTAAGTCATTATTGTTCAGATTTAATTGAAAATGTTAATTCCTCAGAAGATTTTTGTAACTGGTTACTTGAAAATTATTATATTGCTTTTGTTCCAGGTGAAGTTTTTGGAGCTCCTGGTTATATGAGACTATCTTATGCATTAAGTGATGATGAATTATCTGAAGGCTTGAACAGATTAGAAAAGGCAATTAAGGATATTAGTGGATAAAGTAAAACCTAGAAGTTTATACTCTTGGTTACTTTTTGATTTAGCAAATACTGTTTATGCTTTTGTCATACCTGGTTTATATTTTTCAGTTTGGCTTGTATCGGAAAAAGGTTGGACCGATCAACAGCTTGGTTTTGCAACTTCAACGGCAATGATAATTATTGCAATCCTAGGTCCATGGTTAGGTAAAAAATCTGATAGTTCTAGTGGAAAGAAAAAACTTCTCTTAGCTATGACTATTTTATGTATAATTTCTACTTTTTTACTTGGAACATTCTCTGTTCCTACTTCAGTTATTCTTTTTATTCTTTCTCTCATTGGTTTTAATCTAGGTTCTGTAGTCTACGACGCACTATTAATTTCAGTAAGTAACAAGGAGAATAGAGGAAAAATTTCTGGGCTCGGAGTAGCTTTTGGTTATATAGGTTCTTTGATCGGATTTGGAGTAGCTACTCTCTTACAGAATTTTGGATATAGTTATATCGAAATATTTAGATCTGTTGCTATTCTTTTTTTAATATTTTCACTTCCTGCATTTATTTTTATCGAAGAAAAAAAAGAAAATCTTGGAAATTCTAAAGTAAACGTTTTAAGTGCTTTAACTATAGTCTTTAAGTCTTGGAAGCATTCAACGCAATATCAAGGTTTAACTAGATTTTTAGTTGGAAGATTCTTTTACGCAGATGCAATAAATACTCTAATCAGTGGTTTGCTAGCTGTGTATTTAGTTGAAGAAGCTGGATTCACTACTGCTGATAGTCAAAACATTTTAGCCTTAGCTATAATTGTTTCCATTTTCGGAGGATATATCTTTGGTAGAGCATCAGATAAATATGGTCCAAGAAAATTAATTTTAATTAGTATATTTTGTTGGATCGTTTCATTAACTTTTGCAATCATTGCAACAACTTATAATCAAACTTGGTTGATATATGTGACAGGAATTTTAGGTGGATTTAATATAGGTGGTATTTTTGCTGTGGATCGAGTATTTATGACTAGGTTATCTCCTGAGAAACATCTTGGTGAATTTTATGGTTTATATTCAACCATTGGAAGGTTTGCAACAATACTGGG
>Ga0255751_10005053_pt1 | contig 11824 bp, 11 predicted proteins | sample 071ome_20_FD_179951 | JGI IMG/M metagenome (GOLD analysis project Ga0255751, IMG submission 179951) | Coastal salt marsh microbial communities from the Groves Creek Marsh, Skidaway Island, Georgia - 071412BT metaG (version 2) | ecosystem: Environmental > Aquatic > Marine > Intertidal zone >...
TCGCTTTGGTCGACAAGTCGCACCAATGCAATTCTTGAGAGAAGCAATTCAGAACGCAATCGAGGCAGGTGCGACTCGTGTCCGAGTTGAGCCTTGTCCCCTTGCAATGAATGATCATGCCACTTTACCAGGTGGACTCAAAAGATTGTCAATCGTTGATAATGGTTGTGGTATGAATGCAGAAGAACTCTTGCAATACATCAATAAATACAATTCATCCTCCAAGATCTCAGGTGGTCATCATGACAACTTTGGTATTGGTATCAAAGCAACGGCATCAAGCTTTAATCATTATGGTCTCGTGTTCATCTCATGGACCAAAGAGTCAAAAGACGGGAATATGATTTGGTTATGCTATAACAAGAAAGCAAAGCAATTCGGAGTCCGTCATATACCAGTGTATGAAAGACAAGATGATGGAGAGTATGAGTTTGTTTATAAGCAAGTTGTATCATTGAAGGAACTTGAAGCAACCTATGAAGATGAAGGAGGATTTGAGGGGGTCAAGTGGTGGAATGCTGAGAAAAAAAAATACAACATTATCAAAGATCAAGGGACGATTGTTTATTTTTGTGGAATGCATCAGCATGATTCAACTTGGGGCAAGGATGCTCGTGGTAAAAGTTTTTATGAGTATGGGTACACTTACTATATAAATAAAAGATTTCATAATCTAAATGCTATTGTTTCGACGGCAATCTTCACTAAAGAAAGAAGATTGTATAAGGTTGCTCATGGTTTTGATTATGAATGTTTGTATTTAGGATTTAAAAAAGTTCAAACAATCGACTTTGATGAATTTAAAATTATTACTTATGTAAGAAAAGACTCTATCAAAACGTTAAGATCAAATGAATATCAAAGCATGGTGCATCGATTTGATCCATCCTCATATAACAACGGATTCATTGCAGTGAAATACAAGAATGAATTGTACAACCTTGAGACAGGCAAACGTGCATCAAGACAATGGGGAATTATTGCAGATGAAGTCATGAGCCAAGTCAAGATCATCGTTGTGCCTCCTGAGTATGATCCAAAAACAAACTATGGAGTGTTCCCCAATGAAGGTCGTGACACTCTCATGATGGAAGATGGCAGCAAGGATCAAGAGACCAAAGTCCTCGACCTCAAAGAAGTAAGAGAGTTCTTTATTGACAATATGCCTCAAGAAGTATCTGACTTGATTGACAATGCATTGAAGAAAAAAATGAACTTCAAACATTCTGATGAGGAGATCTTCAAGAAGTACAAGTTTTTATTCAAGCTCAAAGTGACTCGTGAACTTGAGGAGCAACTTGCATATGATAAGGATGGACAAGATCAGTTGCAACTTCCAATCAAAGCCGAGAAAGGTGACAGTACTGGATCAGATCCCAAGACTCCCAAGATCAGTCAAAAGATGAAAGAGAAGCTTGACAAGTTGAATAAAGCAAGCATGCAAGAGAAGAAGAAAAAAGACTTGATGGCTGCTGTCATTTGGGAATCTGCAACGGGTGAAGATGATTGTCGATTCCTTGGATGCAATGGATACTCATATCCATTGACATCCGAGGTCTCGAATAGTGGGACGACAATTTGGGCAGATCCTAGTCATGACTTATTCAAACAAATGGAACAATACTTTGTGAGTTATTACAAGGGAGGTGACAAGCGACGCAAGACTATCATGGATGAGATTCAACAAGTTGTCACACTTGACATCAAGGTTGCTCATGCTCATAAGATGGCATTCGTCAAGCGTTATCCTCAATTAAAAGTCGAGAACCAAGTGACCAAGGATGAACTCATGGGATCATTGCTTGGATACAATCTTTACACCAAAGTTCAACAAGCTTTATCTACAAAAGGATTGAAACCAAAGAAATGATTGACATTAACCCCAATGAGCTACAAACCCAAATCATCAAAGCAATAGGACGAGAAGAAAAAGTCATCGCAGCTCGTTGCGGTTGGGGAAGTGGCAAGACCTCAGCTCTTGTCTTCTCAATGTTGCTCGTGTCGAAGATGAGACCTGGTACCTCCTCATTGATGGTGACTGATACAACCCCAAGGTATAACTCTGTACTTATGCCCGAGATCGAGAAGTGGCTTGCTCCTCTTGGATGGACATACAATCACACAAATAAACTTTGGACAGATACTGAGAACGGATCAACTGTTTGGTGTCGTTCGTATTATCGACCAGGTACAAGAGAAGCAACTCACAATCCTCTTGAAGGTCTCAATGTGACAAGTGGTGTCTGTATGATCGATGAATGTCAGACTCTCACGAGTGAGGTTGCTCACAAGGCTCTCGGTCGTTTGAGGAGTGGACCAAGTCCAATCATGATACTTGTCGGGCTGCCTGTCATTGATGCTTGGTGGTGTAAGTTAGCAGAGCAGGCGAATTGTCAACCGTTGTTCTTCTCCTCATATGTCAATCAAGACAACTTGAGTGAGGAATGGTTTGAGGCGACAAAGCTTCTCCCTCCTGATGAACGTGAAGCAATGGTCATGAACAAGCCAAAGCCTCCAAGCGGCTTAGTGTATTCTGAGTTTGACCCCGAGAAACATGTCATTGATGACTTCAAGTATGATCCATCCATGACGGGACGGATTGCGATTGACTGGGGATTCAGAAAGCCGTCGGTCTTGGTGATCGTATATGACGAGGTGAGAGAAGCCTCAATCATCATCCATGAATTCAACCCCAAGGAAGTCACCATCGAGCAGCTCAGTCAAATGATCCTTGCCTTTGCTTGGCCCCGAGCTTTGAAGTCGATGGCACCATCATCAAGAGTATGGCTTGACACAGGTGTGGCAGATAAAGCAGGGAAAGCAAGATCAGATCACACAGGACTCTCAGCTTTTCGCTTGATTCGCAAGCATCCCGACGAGGGAGGAATTGGATTGCCAATGAGATCGACAACTGACCCCGTGAGGACAGACATCCTCAATGGAGTGCAGAGATTGAAACGAGCTTTCAACTCAGGTAAATACTTGATCACTCGTGAGGTATGGGAGAAAGGAGAACGAGCAAGCGGCAACTCAATTCGCAAGGCTCTGCTCTCATATGCTTGGGACAATAAAGAGCAACCCAAGAAAGACGGACGTGAGGACCCTCTTGATGCTTTGAGATATGATTGCATCTTCCATCATTGGACAGAGTCAGCACGCAACTATCAACCAAAGAGTCAACCAAATCGAAAGGTGAGAGTTGGTTCATCAAAGAAAGTCGAGTTCTAAATCTCTTATTTTAGACTGAACTTTTATTATTCAATACTTAAGGAGTATTATTATGTATGTATTTATTGGATCTAATGCCATTTATGGATATGGTGAAACAAGAAAAGAAGCTTTAACTTATGCTCAACAACGTGGGTGGGTTTGTCCTAATGCTACATATGATCAATTTAGACCTAAGAAAAAGATTAAATCTTTTGAGGAGGGATATATTTTAAGAGCAAGTGAGAAATTTTATAACATTGCAAAAAATGACATTGATTCTTATAAATTAAATTGGTGGGCCTTAAAGAGAATTAAAGGAATTTATAAAGCTTATACAGAACAAGAAATCATAGAAGAAGCTTTAAAAAGAAAAGGCAAGAGCAAAATAAAGAATATTCATTGGATGAGATTCCAACACCCTGAATATATTCTTGATAGATGTCGTCATGACAAAGAAGCAGCAGAATACTTTATGTATATGGAAAAGATTCAAAAGCAACTTGATGAGTTTGAGGATTAAGTCATGACACCAGCAAAGAAGCAAGTCATCATTGATCTCGTTTACAGAATGATCATTGAACCATCACAAGGATTCCCCCCTCATGAGTTTGAGGAATCAGTCAAACTCTTTCTTGATATTGTTCAAACACTTCTCAATGAGGATTATCAAAAAGATAATATTTGACAAATAGCCATATCAAAATGATAATATGACCAAAGTGATATTGATCACCGAGGTCGTTATGCATAGAGATGATGAAGCACCAAGACATTTAAGAGCGAAATATCCACGTTTCAAAACATTGGGTATCACAGGCACTCAACTGTCGGGTGGTACTATCTCAGGGTATGAGCAGAACTCAAGCCTCACAGGCTTGTCATGGGTTCGAGCAGCTGAGGAGATGTTGAGGACTGATCCTGTTGTGCGTCGCTCTTGGCATATGCTCAGACAAACATTGCTCTCAGCAACCTGGCGATTTGAGGCAAGTGTTGAGAATGATCCACAATCTGAGGAACTCGCACGATTCGCAAACGAAGCATTCGGCTTCGATGGATATGCGGGTCAAATGTCAGTATCATGGGAGGAACAACTCGGCTATCTTTTTGAATACGTCACTATTGGGTATCGATACGCTGAGGAGATCTACAAGGTCGGACTCGATGCTGAGGGACGAACAAAAGTCTTCCTCGATTATTATGCAGACCGAGAGCCTTCTGCACATAATGAGTGGTTGAGTCGTGATGGTCAACATCTTGATGGTGTACTTCAAACCGTCGTGGGTGTTGGCAAGACTCCCAAACCTATTCCATCAAACAAACTCCTCCTCCTTACACTCAACAGGACAGGCTCCAACTTCGAGGGAGTTGGGATGCTTCGTCCTGTTTGGTGGTGGTGGAGAACCAAGCAACGAGTATCAAATCTCATGTGCGTCGGGTTGGATCGTTGGGCTGTTCCAACTCCAAAGGTAATCGTTGACCGTTCACAAGCTGAAGCACTTGGCTTGACTGACGGTGACATTGACGCAATGATCAACGATGCTGAGGCACAAGCTCAAGCGTTCCTCTCTGCTGAGCAATCTTACCTCGTTGAGAATGGTGCTGTGAAGTTCGATTCATACGCAGCAGCCCCAAATCTTTACGCTCAAGGTCCTCTCGATATTATCAAGGAATGTGACAATCAAATCAGTCAAGCGTTCCTTGCTCAATTCGCAAACCTCGGAATCAGTGACACAGGATCAAGAGCCGTCGGTGAGGTTCATCTCTCTGTTTTCCGTCGTGCTGCCATCAATCTTTGTGATGTTGTGGCAGCTCAAGTCAGTGGACCAGGTCGACGAGGTGGCGGGACTATTGGCAGATTGATCAGATTCAACTATGGAGCCGTTGAGGCTTCCAAGCTTCCACGATTGACTCATGCAGGTCTTGACACTGATGATCTTGCAAACAGTCTCGGCATGCTTGGACCACTTGTCCAATTTGGACTATTGACTCCCGACGATGAACTTGAAAGAGCGATTCGTGAGAGACTTGGTGCAGGAGATCTCCCTGAAGATGCACAAAGATCATCCATTGAAAGAGCTGCCTCAAGTTCTGCAAGCGGTGGAAGTGCCTTGCTTGCTGAGCAACTGATCAAAGCGAGACGACGCAATGGCTAAAAAAAGAACACAGGCACAAACACCAGCACCCCCAAAAGATCAGATCACGGGATCAAAGAAGAATCCCGAGGGGTCTGCAAGTGGTTCTCGTGGTGACATCAAGATCAGTGATGCAACCGAGAAAGCTCTTGTCAATCTTCGCAATAAGCACAATGACAAATACAAGTCTCCATCCAAGCGGGTGGATCTTGGTATGTTGAAAGCAGTGTATCGACGAGGAGCGGGGGCGTTCTCTGTCTCTCACCGTCCCAATGTGAGCAGTCGTGAACAATGGGCACTCGCAAGGGTCAAAGCTTTTCTCAAACTTGTGGGTACAGGTGAGAGAAAGAAAGCATACAATACAGATCTTGACTTGCTTCCCAAAGGTCATCCACAAAAGAGTGAGGCAAAGAGTGAAGCAATAGCATTGTCAATCCCTCAAAAGTATTCTCACATATCATTCAAACCTCCTCAAGGTGCACAAACAGCAGCCGCAAGAGCACTCAAGAAAAGAGCAGAGAAGCCACCAAGTCAAAGAGGGATGACTCCCGTTGGTTTGGCTCGTGCTCGTGATCTTGCGAATGGTCGTGAACTATCTCCCGAGACAGTGAGACGAATGCTTGCATACTTCACACGCCACGAAGTCGACAAACAAGGCTCAACGTGGGACGAGTATGGAAAAGGTCGTCAAGCTTGGGATGGTTGGGGTGGTGACGCTGGCTTTGCTTTTGCTCGAAAGGTTGTCAAACAAATGAATGCAGCAGATAACAAAACAACATTGAGAGCATATGGAGAAGCAATCCAACTCTCTGAATCAAATTCTTATGAAGTACCTGACGGACTCACCATTGGCAAGCCGTTCAAGACGTTGTCACTTGGTCAAGTATCATCGAGAATGAGCGGTGATGCAATCGGCAAAGAGATCGATCAAGACTTGCTAGCTGAGCTTGTCAGAGTATTCAAAGAACGACGTGAACATGATCCTGTCATTATTGACTGGCAACATGCAACGTCACCTTTTCAAGGCGGAACCCCAGCTCCTCCCGAGTCGGGGTCTGCACTTGGAATGATAATCGATCTTGAAATGAGAAACGACGGTCTCTATGCGATACCCGCTTATAATGAGCGAGGTCTTGAGGTTGTCAAGAATGCTGGTGGAGTCCTGTGGTCGTCTCCCGAGTATATTCATGGAGAGATTTACTCTCGTGATGGTGGTGACAAGGTTGGCGATGCTCAACTTCTTGCAATCACTCTCACACCAAGACCAGCACAATCCCATAACAAAATTGATCGTATCACCTTATCAGAGGAGTCAATGATGCAAGACGAAATCAATGAATTGAAAGTTGCTTTAGAAGCAAAAGACGCAATGGTCAGAGAGCTTGAAGCCAAAATCAGAGAGATGATGGATGACGAAGATTCATCATTGAGCGAAGATGAGAAGATGGCTGAGCATGATGACAAAGAGAAGATGGCTGAGCATGACGACAAAGAGAAGATGGCTGAGCATGATGACAAAGAGAAGATGATGGAAGACGAAGAAGAGAAGAAACAAAAGCTCTCTGAGACTTTCACTCAAGACGTCTCTTTGTTGAATGAAGTTGTCGCACTTCGTGAGTCTGTCAAAAAGCTTGAAGCAGAGAACAACAAAATCAAATGTGATGAGGCTGTGAGTGCTTTACTTCGTGAGGGCAAGATCTCACCAGCTGAACAAGATGTTGCTTCAAAAGCTTGGAACATTAAAGATCTACAACCTGAGTTTTGGCAAATGTTCTCAGAGCGTCAGTCAAATTCAAGTGTACCTCTCCAAGAAGTTGGACATGGTGCAAGCGGTCAAGAGATCAGCAAGAAATCACTTGATCAAAAAGTTCGTGCTTTAGCTGAGGAGAAATCAATCAACTACAGTGAGGCACTCAGTTTATTCAGAGAATCAAACCCTGACTTCTACCGTCAAGCATTTGGAGGATAACCATGGCTGACACACAAATTATTCAAAGTTTTATCGCTGCAAGTGCAATCACTGAATTCGCTCTTGTAAGCATCGATGCAAATGGAAAAGTTGCAGTGACAACAGCAGGCAGTGACGTTGCTTGTGTTGGTGTTGCTCAACGTGCAGCCTCAGCGGGTGACGCTGTTGACGTTGTCACTTTTGGTTTAACTCGTGTCATTGCGGGTGGTGCTCTTTCTCCTGAGACAGAACCACGTTTGTCAGCAACAACAGCAGGCAAAGTGACAGCAACAGGAGCAGCAAAATATCCCGTTGCTCGTATGATTCCAAATATCAATCAAACAGGTGCAGCCGACGGAGATCAGATTCTTGTCTTGTTCGTTGGTCCGACAGTTATTCACGCTTAAGGAGTAAATCATGGCAAGTTCATATAGTGTAATTCATCCAGTCGACGAGATACTAACGTCCCTTGTGTCTGAGGTTGTACCCTCAGACAGTCAACTCATCGCAAATCAAATCTTTGAAAACGTGAAAATCCCTGAAAGAAGCGGAACATTCCTCCTTGAGAATAGTCGTAACTTCATGGGTGCTGGTGTTGGTCTTGACCTTGAACGTGCTCCTGGTGCAGGTCGTGCGAATATTGGTTCTTTTGATCGTACAAACTTGACTTTCAAAGCGTTGATTTATAGTGCTCAAGATTCCATCGCAATGGAAGACATCATCGACAGTCAATATCCTGGTGGTGAAGAAGCTCGCATCGTTCGCAAAGTTCGTCGTGCGATGATGCTTGCAAAAGAGCAACGTGCTGCTGACTTAATCTTTGATACTGCTTCATTCTCAAATGATACATGTACAAATGTTATGGGTGGCAAAGTTGATGCAGCAGGAACCGACGCATTGACAGGTCTTGATAAATTAAAAGATCTTGTTTTCAATGCTGCTCATGGTATCAACCCCGACACTCTGATCTTTGGTCGTGGTGTATTCCGTTCATTAGCTCGCAATCCTGAGGTTCGTGGATATGCTGGTGACGTAAGTGGTGCAGGTGCTTTCGCAAGTGGCAATCGTATCTTGACAGAGGAAGCAACTAAAGAAGTATTACGCAACATTCTCGGCATTCCCAACATCTACGTTGGTGAAGCTCGTCGCGAAACTGCTGTACCTGGTGCGACTTCTTCGGAAGCTCAAATTTGGAATACTGAGACAATCTTCTGCGGAATCATGAAAGGTTCTGATGCAATCGTTCAAAAGAGTGGTAACGTCAAAGGCATGCCAGTTGCAGCTCTTAACTTTGAGTTCGGTGGAATGCAAGCGGGTCAATACGATAGCCTTGATGCAACTCGTCGCTATGTATACGCTGAAGAAGTTCAACAGTTCAAAGCGATCGATTCAACTCTTGGATACATCCTCACTGACTGCTTAGTGTAAGGGTTGACATGTGCGACAATCACGACGTGACACTTCTTGCCGAGCAAGACGCTGACGAATTAGCAATCAAAGATCTTGAGAATCAACTCAAGAATCAGTCGGGTGATGTCGCACGAATAACCAAAGCAAAGATCAATGAGTTAAAAACTCAGATCAAAGCTGAAAAGACAATGAAATCAGTCCTTGACAAATCAAGGACTAGATTCCTAAAAACACTTGAGACGGCAGTTCAAGCAAGTGACCCCTTGACAATCCTCTCTCTACCTAGAGAGCAGTTGATTGACTTCATTATTAGAGGGGGCTTTGATATTGCAATCGATGAATTCATCGAGCAAGCAGACCTCATCTCTCAAGCCGTCGAGAAAACAACAAGGATTATTCAACCTGATCTTGGGTTGACTCCAATCCAACAACAACTTGACATCATGCAGACCTCAGCTGTTGAGACTCTGTTTGATGATGTCATCATCCCAAATGTCGCAAGTGGTGTTCGTGAATCATTGGTTGCAATGTCGATTGACGTACCAATGACACAGGCCATCTCCTCACTCTCTCAGAAGATGCAATCAGCAGCAGGTCGACAGTTGACCGAGGTCAATACAAAACTTTCCATGTTTGGGAGGAGTGTAACTGCTGCTATTGCTGATGAGGCTGGTCTGCGTTATTATCTTTATACAGGTCCTATCGATGGAGTGACTCGTCAGTTTTGCCGTCCTTTGGTGGATAAGGTTGTGAGCGAATCGCAAATGAAGAAGCTCAACAACAAACAAGGTCTTCCCGTCAAGACGGGAGGCGGTGGATATAACTGTCGACATTCTTGGAGTCCTGTCAGTGAGGGATTCATCAAAGCGGCAGGACTTGACAGAGCAACCACAAAAGACATTTCAAAAGCGAACGCAGGAGCAAGAAGATGATAAGAAAAGCAATCACGGGTCAAGATCATATGTTTGAATGGAATGCTCCTGCTCCTATCAGTGGGACTCCATCAATTACTTTCAAAGTTGCAAGTGATGTCACAAGCAACCTAAATCAATCGAGAGCTAACATCTCGGTGACAGGTATTGGCAACGATCGCAGGACCTTGACGATTGCAAGCTCTGACTCTCTTGAGAGAGATCAAGCCTTTGCATTCTTGAGGACGGATGGAGATGCTTGGTATTCAATCAAGATCGTTCGTATTGTGGGAACAACTGCGATCCTTGCCGATCCTTTACCTCGTGAGATTGACCTCTCCACAAATGCAACTATTGAGTTTGCAATGTGGTACGTCACAGCATTGGCAGCTAATGTCACGGCTTTAAGCGGGACCTTTCAATATTTGATCTCATATACTTCCGATCTTGGACAGAACAATTTGTCCAACTTGGACAAAGGTGTGATCAAGGTTACTCCACGACCTTTCAACACTGGTCTTGATCATGATGCTTTTGTGAATCGTTTCGCTCCACTTGCTGATATGGTGCCACGTCGTCAAGCTGACTTTTCTCCTCAGATTAAAGCTTCACTCGATGAGCTTTCATTGATGCTCAGGGATCGTCTTGGATCATCCAATGTAACAGAGGATGAGATCTTCAATGCTGAGGCGTTCGAGCTGTGTCATGCTTACTGCACAGCTGCTCGAATCTATGAGATGAATCTTCAACTTGATGCTGCTGACGCAATGAGAGCAAGATGCACTGAGTTGATGGATTTGGCTTTGAGATCTGTTGATCTTGACCTTGATGGTGATGGTGTCATCGATGAGGGTGAGATTGATCTTGAGAAGAACGGAGGCAAGTCAACAGACTTCCGAGCTTCATGGAGAACTTACAATAAGACTGAGTATGATCAAAGCTTCACTCCAACGAGATCGATGAGGCACTAATGACAACCAAAGTCAATCTCAAACTACCTCGTGATATTTGGACCGCCAAAGATACAAAAGCGGTTGCATCCAATACCTTGGCAACCGTCAAGCGTCGGACTATGCGTGGAATAAGTTCACAAGGTAAGAAGTTCAAGAAATATTCAACAAAGCCTTTATATGTTGCCTTTCGTGGTGCAAGACTCAAGCCCAAAGGAGGGACAAGAGTCTCAAGGACAGGTAAGTCAATATATTATGCTGGTGGTTATCAACAGTATAAAGAGGATTCAAGGAAGCGACAGGGAGGACAGGGTCGCACTGCTGAGGTTGATCTTGTATTGAGTGGGCAGTTAATGAATAATCTTGTCGTGCTTGAAGCAACTGAGACTCGTTTTAGAATTGGCTTGACCAAACATGTCCAACATTATGGATATGAAGTCCACAAAGCTCGTCCATATATCGGATTGACAGACGATGAAATTGACACGCTTGTGAATGCCGTTGCTTTTGACATATCCAAGAAACTAGGGAGGAATGTATGAGCAAAGGAATCTTTGAATCACTAGCAAAAATTAAAACAATGATTGAAGCGATTGAACCCAAGACAGATCCTCATCATGGATTTATCTGCATTGATGATGGATCGGGTCTTGTCTCTCCACTTAACACGAGATTTCAGAGTCAAAGACAATTCACTCTTGAGATCGTTTCACTTGCGATGGATGACGGCAGTGCTGGTCTCAGTGGTCGGAAGCGTGTCACCATCGAGATCCATGTGAGATATGCCATCCCCAAAGAGGAGGGCTTTAAAATTCGCATGATGAACGAGGATGCAGGAAAGTTGATTGATACAATCAAGGGTCCTCAATATGAATTTAATACAACAGGGATCATCTCGGTGATACCATTACAATCAAGAGCAGAGTTGATCACTGATGATGTCGGTGAGGTCCTTGGTCACTTGCTTGTTGTTCCTTTTGATCTTTTATATTTGGAGGCTTAAATATGAGCGTTACACATAGAAGCTTAGGTGTTGCGATTGAGAGTTCTTTTGGCTCTTTGTCTGCAACCACGAATCTACCTGACAACTCAGGATATACATATATTTCTATCCCTTGCGAACGTGAACCTATTTTAATCTATGGTGACGTTGTGGCAAGCGAGAGAACTGATGCAAGAGATGGCTCGTATCTTGTACCACCAGAACCCGACACTGTTTGGAGTGGTGGCAATCGTGTTCGTCGTAGAACGGGACAAGTCAAC
>Ga0255751_10005057_pt1 | contig 11814 bp, 8 predicted proteins | sample 071ome_20_FD_179951 | JGI IMG/M metagenome (GOLD analysis project Ga0255751, IMG submission 179951) | Coastal salt marsh microbial communities from the Groves Creek Marsh, Skidaway Island, Georgia - 071412BT metaG (version 2) | ecosystem: Environmental > Aquatic > Marine > Intertidal zone > Salt...
GTTCAAGACCAAAACCAAGAGCTAAAGACAATCCTTATACGAAAATGAAAAGTACTAAAGAAAGAATTGTCGGCATTTCAGACTTGAATTATACAGGAACAATGTTTCCCCCGGATCTGGCGAAAAATGCTCCTTCGTATATTGAACTTCAGTTCTATTCTTATTATAGACCAAATCCTATGGCTGAAGGTACTACTGAGCCTGGGGTCAAAATTCAATTTCCTATGCCACAAAACTTCACGCAAAATTATAGTATAAGACTTGATCAGAAAGATACTGGTTTTTATGGTGATATTGTAAATCAGACTCAGAACGCTGGCGTAGGATTAGCGAACGCTCTGAAGACCGGTAAGATGCCAAGTGGAGAAGAGTTTATAAACAATACTGGCGACTTGCTTAAAAACGCAGGCCTGCGAGGAATGATGATGGGCGTTGATGTACTTGATACGGTAGGAATCTCAGGTCTTGCAGGTGCTGATAGCGGGTCTGCTTCTGGTATACTTACGCAATTCATGGGCGCTGTACCAAACCCTCATGCTAGTGTGTTTTTCAAAGGTATGGATTTACGTCAATGGTCATGGGTTTGGAAATTTGTACCTAGAAGTGAATCTGAATCGAATACAATCAAAAAAATTCTTGATTTAATCAAAAGATTGGTTCTTCCACAAACAGATGGTAGTCTATTAAAATATCCGTACATGATACAACCGAAAATCATAGGTGATGAAAAGGGTGTCATGGGCACTTTTAACATGACAATGGTTAAGAATTTAATGATAAACTTCACACCTGAGGGCGGTTCTGCATTTTTTGTTGACGGCGCTCCCGTTGCTATAGAATTGACTATGGAGTTTCAAGAAATTACTATACAGACTGGTGGAGAACAAGGCGGTGGTAGCGGCACTCAATCTGAAAGTACTGATCAATCTTCTGGTGACGGCGGCAACACCACTGGTTCAGATGCAGGAGCACCATAATGGCACAGAATTCAGAATACTTTAGAAAGTTTCCCACCATCGAATACGATGGTACGCTTGTAAAGAACTTACTGCGTAGAGTAGATATTAGAACTGACATTAGGTCGTTGTTGACTGAATTTTATGCGTACACAATGAGCGATGGCGAAAAGATTGAACACATAGCGCACGACTACTACGATGATATTGATATGGACTGGCTTATCTACCTGACAAACGATGTAATCGACCCCTATTATGACATTGTTATAAAAGAAGAATTGTTTGAGGATTTTATTGTCAAAAAATATCAGTCGAAAAGACGCGCATTGAGAAAAACAAAATCATATGTAAACAACTATGAATCTGATGTTTCAACATTGTCATCATCGGCATATGAAGCTTTGACGGGTGATCGTAAGAAATATTGGGAACCTGTATACGGTGTTAATAATAGAATAATATCATACACTCGTTCTAATGAAGACTTCACTGCATCAACAAATATGATTGTTAATCTCGACTTCACATCACCATCGACTGGCAATTTTCAGGTCGGTGAAGTGATTAGTCTTAGTTCAAACACGAACGCCACAGCGGAAGTAACATGGGCGAACACAACATCAATCACAATACAACATGTGAACGGTACTTTCGAAACAAACACCAATTACAATATAATAGGCGATGAGAGCGCAGCAACAGCAACCGTGAATTACGATTCTTATAATAAAATAACCGATGTCATACCTTCTAACGAACAGGTATATTTCAGCCGACTTTCCTTTTATGATTATGAAAATGAATTGAATGAATCGAAACGATCTATATACCTAATATCATCTCTGTATAAGAGGATGTTTAGTACTCAACTTGATAAAATTATGAACGAAGGATAAAAAACAATGTCGCAGAATGACGAAGGTCACGTCCGGATTGAGGGAGAGCAAATTATAATGACCTCCTTTGACGGATCAAAAGATATGAATATCTATCCATATCTGTCTGGTTTTGATATTGAAGAGTCAATATACAACTCGACTTATACTGCTGTTTTCTATTTCAATGATGGTGTCGATCTTATTGATAACTTTCCTATTCTTGGTGAAGAATGGATTGACTTAACATTTTATGTTACTGATATGGCTAAAAAGACGTATAGATTTTTTGTACAGTCTGTTGAAGGTCAGAAAACTAATAACATGTCTATCAAGAATCAATTCGCATTATCGTGTACTTCTGAAGGTGAAATAAACAGTGCGAAAGAAGTCTATACGAAACGTTATGGTTTTCCTGAAAAGAAAAAATATCATGAAATTGTTGAAGAAATTGTAACTTCGGATTGGACTTCCGGCGGCAGTCTTGTAGAGTTTGAAACAACAACTGGATTTTTCGATTATGTTTGCAATGAAATAAGACCTCTTCAAGCAATTGATCTTGTAAAAGAGAGAGCGGTATCAGAAACGAACATATCATCTGCTTTTTACTTCTTTCAAGACCATCAAGGTTATCATTTTGTCACCGCAGAAAAATTTACTGGTCGACCAGAACACGGACCATACAACTTAACGACTGTGAATAGAGAAGAGTTAGGCGTTGTCAATTTAAATAATATATTGGCATTTGAAATCACTGGTCATGGTAACACTATTCAATTATTGAAAGCGGGCGGCCTTCGTAATGTTGTTAAAGAGTTTGATATCTTCACAGGTTTGTCTGTGACAAATATGAATTTTTGCCTCCTGATGTTGAATCTTACAAGAAATTTGGTTCTTATGCGCCTTATCATACACCACCTTTTGATAATTGGGCGAAGTCTACACCAGCAACTGTCAAGTATGTAGCGAAAGATGGAACAAGATTTGAAAACTTGCATAACGAGAATATTAAATGGAAGAGACCGTACATAGAGAGACTCGGTGATTATGGTGCTACGATGAAAGTATACGGCAATTCCAATATTAATGTAGGCGATAAAGTAAAGATGGACTTATCACAAGTAGCTTATCACGATAGTGAAGTGCCTAGAAAATATTTTAATGGAACATTTTTTATTGATAGTCTAAGGCAAACATTTTACAAGAGAGATACAGCGCAATTTGATTATTTTATGAACATGTCACTAGCTAAATCACACTTCGGCGGAGAATAGAATGGCTTATTATAAGTTAGGTGAACAGTTTCAGTGGTTTGTCGGCCGAGTTGTTAACATAACCGATGATGAATATAGATTAGGTCGAGTACAAATTCGAATTATAGATTCGCAGACCGGTGAAAATCTAGGTAAAGGTTCGGGTTCAAAAGGCATCGAAGACGAACAGCTGTTGTGGGCGTGGCCTGTCTCCGCAATTCAGTCTGCTAGTTTACATCAAGCAAAACTAAAAGAGATCGAACAGTTTGCAGTGCCCGAATGGATCGGCGCAGTTGGTTTGTCACCGACCGGTATTGCAAAAGGAACATATGTATTCGGTTTCTACCTTGACGGTATGGAAAAAAATATACCACTGATATTCGGAACATATCACAAGAAATCTGTATTGCCTGAGAAAGATTCAGAAGGCGGCACACTACTTCAAACAAAAGAAACACCGCCGATTGAACGACAAGAGTGGGATGTTGCACCGCTTGCACAAGGTGACTTTACTGATCCGCAAGGCAAAGAGGTAAAAGGTCAAACACTACCAAAAGAACCTTACAAAAAAACGGAATTTAAACGTAATAAAAAAGCTAACGAACCTGAGTCAGCATATAAAGCGCAGTATCCGTATAATACAACGTATACAACAAAGTCTGGTCATGCAATAGAACTTGATGATACACCAGGTTACGAAAGAATTCATATGTGGCATAAATCAGGTTCATATGAAGAGATTGCAAATGGTGATGACTTTGAAGGCAGAAGAGTCAAGAGAACGAAAGGCGATGATCAGTCTATCGTTGATGGCGACAACACAAAAATTGTTTCAGGTGAAGAATGGAATGAAATCAAAGGTAATGCATATACAACTGTTCTGAAAAATAATAGTCTTCATGTTGCTGCGAGTTCAACTGAAGTTGTGGGTGCGGGTAAAACCACGGTTGTACGAAAAGATAATACGACCGTAGTTTCCGGTGGTAACTTTGTGGTCAGCATAACGGAAAATGATGGTGATGGCGGTGATGCACTCATCACAACATCAGGTAACGTAAAAATTAATGCAACTGGTGGCATAACATTACAGGGACCTGTGACCATTCAAGGCCATCTATCTGTTACTGGAGGCATTTCCGATAAAACAGGTGTGACCGGCGCCGCGAGTTTCCCGAGTGGAAGAATTATGATTGTCAAAAATGGAATTGTAAAGAGTTTAAACGGATAGTATAGATCATGGCAGAAGAAAATCCCAATACACCAACAGATCCTACGGCCGCGGCCGATCCATGCGCTTCGAATGGACCTTTGGGCAATGTATCGATTGCGGATAATAAAGATCAAACTGAATATCCCGATAGTGGTAGTGGTTTATCTCAAATAGCAACTGAGATTAATAATGCCGCTGCTGCATTAGAAGCGATGACCGATTGTGAAGCAATTAAAGAACTTGTAAAAGACGCTGTATCTGATATTGTTGATCTTACTGCTGAAATTGGTTCTGAGATTGCCGAAATACTTAGCACATGGTTACCTATTCTAAATATACCTAGTAATCCGTTGAAGATTATTAAATGGGCCATTAAAGTAGCGACTGGTCCTGCCGGCGCACAGATTTTTGCGATTGTACTATTAGCGATTGAACTCGCTGCGGTTGCAGGCGCAATTGCGAGAATGGCCGGCGCTGTGTCAACTGCCGCTCAAAATTTAAAAGATTGTACAGAACAAGCGTTGTTAGATGCGTTAGATGATATAACATGTAACTTATTGGGTGACGCAGAAGAATTACTTAATACAGTGGACACTATTATTGGTCAATATGAAGCATTAGGTGATTTGAAAGGCGCTGATATACTTGCTCTTGCTGGTGAAGTAAATCCTGATATTCAAGCAATTGCAGATTCCATAACTAGCATTGACTCGTCTTTTAACGCTACAGAGAGTGAATTAAATAGATTGAAAGGTTTAGGTGGTTAAACATGACTACTTTAAATGATAAAATACAAGAAATGATACAACGCGCTGATGCTACAAAAGTTTCAGCAGAATCGTTGAAAACTCAACTTGAAACAGGCTGGGCGAATACCATATATTATGCAACAAGTGTTTGGTTCGATGTTGGATACTATACAAGTAATACCGAGTTTGAAGAAGATCAAGAACTCTCTGGAAACAGAATAACAGAGTGGCAATTAAGACCTGCTCATAGAAATCAACGATCTTTGTGGTATGATAACCACACGTTCATGGATACTCTTGGTACAACAACGATTACAAGTAAAACAGGAATCGTAATTCAGGCTGGTTATGATTCCACACAGAAGAAAGAAAAAGCGCCGCCATATGACGGCGAAGTAAAGAATTTTATAATCGATGTTGCCAATAATTTGATCATAGATGTTGTAAATGATTTTCAAATTTCAGGATCAGACGGAACAATCAATTGCACATTACTTGATGTAAATGCTAACGTTGATATATCAGGCACTTTAGCGGTCGGCGGTAATACAACGATTGGTGGAACCGCATCAATTACCGGTAATACATCGATTGGTGGGACTGCATCAATTACCGGTAATACAACGATTGGTGATGCTCTTACTGTAGATGATTTGACAACATTGAATAATGGATTGGTCGTTTCAAACAATTCTATTTTCCTACCTGATACCGGTGAAGGAACAACCGAAGGTGAATTCATTTTCGACACAGTTGATAGTGAAGTAAAAGTTTATTCAGGCGGTCAATGGAATACAGTTTGGCCGTCATATGTTTCATTTAGTTCGAACGGTTCAGTTACGACTGTTCAAGGTGACAGAGGACCCAGGGGATATACTGGATCGGCAGGCACAGCAGGTACAAACGGAACAAACGGCACGAACGGCACGAATGGTATAGATGGTGCAGACGGTGCTCAAGGTCCAATTGGTTACACTGGTTCTGCCGGTGATCCCGTGGGTTATACGGGATCAAGAGGTGATCCGGGACCCGCAGGTGCCGCAGGTCCCGCAGGAGGTTATACAGGTTCAAGTGGTGCAACTGGATATACTGGTTCATCTTCTAGAGTAAATGTTTCAAATACTGCGCCAGCTTCTGCTGTAAACGGCGACATGTGGTTCGATAATGATGATGGTTTGTTCAGTGTATATTATAATGATGGCGATAGTTCTCAATGGGTTGTCGCTGCAGGCAAACAGGGCATACAAGGTTATACGGGTTCTGCCGCAGCTGATGTCACTGTTGATTCAAACAGGTATGATTTAACTGCGGCAAAACCACTTCGACTGCCGAGACTGACAACAACAGAACGCAATGCTGTTACAGCGGTTGCGGGTGATATTATCTGGAATACAACTGATTCGCAAATACAATATCACAACGGTTCAACTTGGACTGCCCTATAAATAATAAAAATATATAGGTATTTAAATGGCTACTAAAATTTTAAGAGAAAATGAAGAGTATAAACTAAATAGTAAAGCTGCTGATATTTTTAGTGACTTCAACCATTTCTTCAAAGCCAATCCGTTTACCGGCGATATCGGTAGAAAAACACAATCTGAGGCTGTAAAACAGTCCATTCGAAATATCGTATTAACTAATAAATACGAGAGACTTAGAAATCCTCGGTTTGGTTCTAGAATATCACGTTTTTTGTTTGAACCATTTTTTGATACAAAAACCGGCGATGAGATAGCAGATGAAATAAGAAGCAGTATAGCCAAATACGAACCGAGAGCAGTTGTTGAAAAAATAACCGTGAGAAATAGTGAAGAACAAGATGCAATATCGGTTGTTCTCGTTTATTCTATTCGAAATGTCGAAAGACAAGAAACATTAAACTTAACACTTTACAGAGTTAGATAAAAATGGCAAACGCAGGCAACGAGTTAACCACACTAGACTTCGAATCGATTAAATATAATTTAAAAGAATATTTAAAATCGCAAGAAGTTTTTACCGATTACGACTTCGAAGGTTCAAATATTAATGTCTTATTGGATGTTCTTGCATACAATACGCAATTAAATGCATTTTATCTGAATATGATCGGTAGTGAAATGTTTCTTGACAGTGCGTTGTTGAGAGATTCGGTCGTATCACACGCCAAAGAATTGAATTATGTACCCAGATCATTTCGATCAGCGCAAGCAACTGTAAATATATTATTGTCTGACACAAGCGATAATGCCTCCGTTCTTATTCCGAAAGGCGCTGCATTTGCAGGTAAGACTGGATCAAAGAAATTTACGTTTGTTGTCGGTGACGATGTTGTCGCTGAAAGCACCGGTGTTACAAATCAATTTCAAGCCTTGAATGTAGTACTATACGAAGGCGATTATACATATGATTCTTATGTTACGAATGATGAAAATCCTGTCAGATATATTGCAACAAACAAAACCATTGACACAAATAGCATTACTGTTACTGTAGTTGAAGATAACGGATCAACAACTCTTCAGTATAAAAAAGCAGATAATCTATTTGGATTAGGATCAACATCACAAGTATTCTTCATTCAAGCCGCAGAGAATGACACTTACGAAATTGTATTTGGTGATGGTGTTATCGGAAGAAAACCTAAAGATAGATCCACAATCATTATACAGTATAGAAAATGTAATGGCGAGTTGCCGAACGGAATCAATTCATTTAATCCTACTGAGTCGATAGGCAACGCTACAGTAACAGCTATAACTACTGTATCTGCCGCGGCCGGCGGTGCAATTCCTGAGACAGTGGGGTCAATTAAATTTAATGCACCTCGTGCATTCACAACACAAGAACGAGTTGTAACAGCAGAAGACTACAAAACGTTGTTGTTGCAAAACTTCTCTGATATCAATGATGTGTCAGCATACGGCGGCGAAGAGGCGGTGCCTCCTAGATACGGTAAAGTGATTGTTGCGGTCGATTTGAAAAACACAGACATACTGCCGCCTTCACGTTCCGCTGAATACAAATCATTCATTAAGAGCAGAAGTCCTCTGTCAATTGACCCTGTGTTCGAAACACCAATTTATACTTACCTTAAAATCGACACAAAAGTTAAATACGATATTAACAAAAGTTCTCTGAGCTCGCAGAGTATTAAGAATATTGTTCTCTCCGCCATACAAAACTATAATCAAGTACAACTAAACGGTTTCAAGAAAACTTTTCATTATAGTAAATTCGTTAGTTCAATTGATAACTCCGATACATCTATTATTAGTAATGATACCACTGTTAAAGCAGTTAAAAGATTTGTACCTCAACTGCAAACAACAAATAATTATGTTATTGACTTTGGTATAAAACTTGATGACACTATTACGGTTTTACCTCCGATCCGTAAATCAGATGAAGAACCTATCGTCACATCTACAACGTTTGGTTACGATGGAAATCAAGTTGTTCTTGAAGATGATGGTGACGGTCTGATGCGTCTTATGGTTGCAAAAGGTAACGAATATCAGTTGTTGAAACTTATCGGCACAGTCAACTACGATACAGGTGTCATACAATTAGATTCTTTCAGTCCTTCATCGTTGAACTCTGAATATATTAAAATCTATGCAAAAACTTCTGAGTCTGATGTTTCATCAACAAAGAACATTATACTTTCAATTGCAAATGAAGATATTAGGATATTGGTCGAACAGGAACGACTCTAAATGAGAGATATAGAAAAATATATTAGTCCTTTAGTAAAGGATATGTTTCCCGCGTTCTATAGGGACGAGGGAGCACTCTTCATTACGTTCGTAGAAGCATATTACGAATGGCTTGAATCGTCTGGTCAAACTCTCTATCAAGCAAGAAATTTGACCAATTATCGTAACATCGATAAGACAATCGATGAATTTATTATTTATTTTAAAAACAAATATCTTCCTAATATTCAGTTTAATGTTGCGACAAACAAAGAACTGTTTATCAAAAACTCCCTCGACTTCTATCGTGCGAAAGGCACTGAACGTGCGGTAGATTTGTACTTCAAGTTGATATATGGACTTGAGGCTAAAATACAATATCCAGGTGACAACCTTTTTAGGCCTTCTGATAATACATTCATCAAAGTAGAATATTTAGAAATTGATGATAATAAAATAAATGTCAATCTTTTAGGTCAGTCGATTAAAGGTCAGAAAAGTGGTGCAACCGCATTTGCTGATAGATTGATCAAAGTTAAGAAAGGTTCTAGATTTATCACTGTACTGTTTATCACTGGCCGAGATAAAGATTTTATCACTGGTGAACAGATCGTAACAACAACACTTACAAATAATATAACCGCAAAAATTCTAGGTTCATTAAGTAGTGTTGACATTATACGATCTGATCCGAATTTTACAGTAGGCGAAACTCTCTCAATTGTCGATGGCACAGCTGCTGCAAAAGGCAAGAAAGGTAAACTGCGTGTTAATGAAATAGCCAACTACACAGGTGTTGTAAACTTTGAAGTCGAGAGTCCTGGTTGGGGTTACACAGAGAACGCAGAGATAATCGGTTCAGACAAAGTTATTACAGCAAATAACATAACCTTCACAGACACAAATTACTATGATGTAAATAGAATCACACGACAATTTGATACTGTTTTACAAGACAATGTTGTTTTTAATGTATCTGGGGCTACTTCTTCCGCTGATATTTATGATACGCCTCTAAACACAACTTTTATTGGTTATGATGTTGGCGGTAATACCGTATTTGAGGCAACATTAGTTGAAAAATTGCAATCAGCTGAAAAACTTAATTTTAATTATGATAACTCAACATATCCCGTTGTATGGGCGAACACAACTAGCGGCGACATAATTGATAGCATTGATGGTACTATATTATACAAATCAGGAGACAACACAGTATTTGTTGAATATACTAGTTATGTTGATAGTTCAACTTCTGCTGAAGTTATTGATTCTGCCAATACAGTTGAGATTGTATACACGACAACTAATCCAAATAATCTCGGAAGTATATCAAAAAATAGCATACTATATCAATTAGCAACTCTCAACGGTGTTGATACAATTGTAGCAAACGGCATTGTTACAGAAACCTCTCTTGTTGGAACAGATTATCAATTTACTTTACAACAAAATATAGGTGCTTTCAGAACAAACTTGCCGATGTACATTCAAGATGATACAAACAATGTACAATATACAATTGAAGAAATGAAACAGTTTAAGTTTGGTATTAAATTTCCTACAAGTGAGTCAGATAACTTTTTTAAATACGGAAAAATTAGAACAAAGAACAGACAAGGTGAAGACCTGACAACAACCTTTACTGCTGACACCGTGACTGGTTACGATACTGCTGCCACGTTTACAATCACATCGTTAGAAAATACACAGATTTACCGTGACTTTTATTCGAATACGGCCATTGATGCGATGACAGCGAACTTAGCGTCAACAATTGACTCCGCTGATTTTACATTATTAAATACAATCGATCAAGAGTTTACGTTTAATGATTTAACAATCGGCGGTATATCTGGCATTTCTATTACAAATCCAGGACAAGGTTACGCGGAAGATCCATTCTTTATTGTATATGAACCTTCAACCTATCATCTTGAGCGATATGATTATGAGATTGTTTACACTAATGAAGAACAGGCCTTTACAGTGGGTGAAATAGTCCAGACAACCGATTCGAATGGAAATAAGGTTGCAATTGCAGACGGCGGCGCACAAGCAAAAGTTATTGAAAACGATCAAGCAAATAGAAAGTTAAGACTGGTCAGAGTATCAACATACACGGATAGTTTTTCTGATGGTCGTCAATTCACAGCAGGTGATACGATTGTTGGTCTGTCTTCTGATATAGCAGATACAATTGAATCCGTTAATGAAAACAGAAGAGCGCAAAGAACAGGTACAAACGCAATCATTAATTCACCATCATTTTCCGGTAATGGTTTCATTACCAGTGTAAATGTTATTGATTCTGGTTTCGGATATTTCGAAGACGAAGAGTTAGAAGCTGAGTCTACTGATGATGTTACGAAGACAATTCGTTTCACAACTAACATTGAAAAACAAGGTATTGCGCCTGGATATAATCTAAATAGAAGATCGTTTTTGAGTTCTGATAAATACTTACAAGACAGTGATTACTATCAAGAATATTCTTATGAGGTCCTAACTTCTCTTCCTTTTGAGACCTATAAGAAAACATTAACGGATGTTCTTCATGTCGCTGGTACAAAACTCTTCGGCAGTTATTTTGCTACTGTTGAAAGTACGATTGGCGTCAACTTAACAACAAGTACAACAACATTCGATATATTATCAGATGGTATTTTTGTGAATGAAAATCAATTCTTCTCTCATACCATTTCATAAATTAAATTTATAGAGATTAACAATGGCAAAGAAAATTATACCAAGCGAATTTAGAACGAACCTGATTGATCAATTGGTAGAATCGATAAGTGAACCTGCTAATACTGTTTACTATTCTTTCATAGGCGATCATCTAAGTTCTGGTAGTACAGAGGAAGAAGTTGCTCAACCTATCGGATCACTTCGTTCACTGAAAACAAAAGCGTTTGAGAATATGATACTCGCGAAGAAATTGACCGCAAATGATATGCAACCAATGATCAAAAGATATAATTGGGTTGAAGGCACAACATATACAATGTTCGATGACAGAGATCAGGACATTCTTGACAAAAATTTCTTTGTTGTTGTTGACGAGTCGGCTTACAAACACGTTTAC
>Ga0255751_10005059_pt1 | contig 11809 bp, 9 predicted proteins | sample 071ome_20_FD_179951 | JGI IMG/M metagenome (GOLD analysis project Ga0255751, IMG submission 179951) | Coastal salt marsh microbial communities from the Groves Creek Marsh, Skidaway Island, Georgia - 071412BT metaG (version 2) | ecosystem: Environmental > Aquatic > Marine > Intertidal zone > Salt...
ACTATTTAGTTGATCATGAAGAAGGTAATGTTTCTTTACTTCTGATACATATTTTGTTTTTTCATTTTGATTTGGAAGCTCCCCATTTAGTAATAAATAGGCTACATCAAGAAAGTCACAATGTTCCGCTAATTGTTCAATTGGGTAGCCGCGATACAGTAGGGTACTTTTTTCACCATCAATAAATGTTATAGCCGAACCGCAAGAGGCTGTTGACATAAATCCAGGATCGTAAGTATGCAAACCATGCTGCGATAATTGCGAAATATCAATTGCAGGCTTACCCATTTTCCCTTCAATAAAAGGAAGCTCAATGGTTTTTCCATCGGGTAATGTAAGCGTAGCTTTTTTTTGTTCCATCTTAATATTTACTAAATAAAAGGATACTAATTATAACTTAGATTTAAATATGTTGAATTAAGGATGAACAACAACACCCAAAACATTATCTTTTATTGCACCAGTTATAGCTTTGTAATTTAACTTATTATTATTTATTGATTGACATCCAAGCCAAGCAAACCCAGCTGGTTCAATTAATTCAGGTTTAATGCCGAGATATTCTGTGGTACGAATATTTATTCGACATCGTTTAGATAGCTCATCCATAAGAAAGGTATTATTTGCACCACCACCACAAATAAAGATATCTTTAAAGCCTTTTAATTTTTCAATTTCTCTTAAAATCAATATGGTACTTAATTCTAAAAAAGTTCTTTGTGCATCTTCAGGTTTGAAATCATTTAGATTAAATTTATTTAACCAATCCAAATTAAAATAATCACGACCTGTGCTCTTGGGAGGCTTTTTTTTGAAAAACGAATCATTTAACAGTCGCCTCAAAAGATCATCGGATACGGTTCCACTTTTTGCCCATGACCCGTTTTTATCATATTTTCTTTTTTTAATTTTGTTGATCCATATATCCATAAAGATATTACCAGGACCTAAATCGTAGCCTCTGATTGAGCTATTATTGATGATAGAGATATTAGAAAATCCTCCAATATTGACAAATACTCCTTTTTTAATATTCTTTGTATGTAAAAGATATTTATGAAATAAAGGAATTAAAGGTGCTCCTTCACCATTTGAGACGATGTCCATATTTCTAAAATTAGAAACTGTTTTTATTTTTGTACGACTAGCTAGTAAAAATTCGTTTCCAATTTGAAGACTATAAAAATCTTTTGGTACATGCCTGATCGTAGGCCCATGAAAACCAATGGCTTTAATTGATGATGGGTGTAAATGATTATTCAATAATAATTTTTCAATTAATCTTATGCTAATGTTTGCAATTTTATTCCCAAGGATTTTACTTTTGTTAAGTTCATCAATGGACGGTGAATTTAATTCAATTATTTCCATTTGTAATTTTTTGGTATAACTGTGAGATATGGAATCTATGATTTTGATTTGATTATTATCAATGGAGCAGAGAGCCACATCAAGACCATCTGAAGATGTCCCTGACATTATGCCAATAAATAAGTTTTTTTTATCTGACTTGATCTGCATTTACTATTAAGATTAACGCAATATGACTATATAATCATGATTTATTTATAAGCTCAAATAATTATGTTAGATGAAATAAAACGCGGTGCTGATGAAATTTTAGTTTTTTCTGAGTTCGAAGAAAAAATAAAATCTGGGAAAAAGCTAAAAATTAAAGCGGGCTTTGATCCAACGGCACCAGATTTACATCTAGGCCATACAGTTCTTTTAAATAAACTAAGACAATTTCAAAACTTCGGTCATGAGGTAATTTTTTTGATTGGAGACTTCACTGGCATGATTGGTGATCCCACAGGTAAAAATGCAACAAGACCTCCTTTAACTGAGGATGAGGTCAAACAGAATGCAAAAACTTATCAAAATCAAGTGTTTAAAATTCTTGATAAAGAAAAAACTCAAGTTGTATTTAATTCTGAATGGCTTAAGAACTTAGGTGCTGATGGCATGTTAAAACTTTCTGCCCAGTACACTGTAGCAAGAATGTTGGAGCGAGATGATTTCAGCAAAAGATTTAAAACCAACCAATCCATTTCAATACATGAATTTATGTATCCATTAATGCAAGGTTATGACTCAGTTGCCCTAGAGGCAGATGTTGAGTTAGGTGGAACAGATCAAAAGTTTAATTTGTTAATGGGGCGAGAATTACAAAAATCATATGGCCAAATACCGCAGACTATTTTAACAATGCCACTTTTAGAAGGATTGGATGGCGTCAACAAAATGTCAAAATCATTGAATAATTATATTGGTATTGATGAAGCCCCTGAGGTTATGTACGCAAAACTATTATCTATTTCTGATGATTTAATGTTGAGATACATCGACTTATTGTCGCTTAAAAATAATGAAGAAATCGATTCATGGAAAAAGCGTTTACAGGATGGTGAAAATCCAAAAAATATCAAGGATGAATTCTCGCAAGAGATAATTGAGAGATTTCATGATCATGAAGGTTATTTAAAAGCAAAAAAAGATTTTGAACAAAGGTCATCGGGTTTTGCTCCTGAAGAGGTTCCAGAATTTAAACTCAATAAACAAGATAATATGGCTATTCCAAATATCCTGAAGAGCATCAACTTTGTTACAAGCACATCTGAGGCTTTGAGATTAATGAAAAGTGGAGGAATAAGGGTTGATGGAGAAAAGATTGATAAGGATTATTCTATAAACACTGATGAATTTCTCATTCAGGTTGGAAAAAGAAAATTTGGCAAAATAAAACTAACCTAACACATTGATTTAAAAATTTATTTTTACAAAAATTCATAGTATAATTGCTTTTTTGAGATGGGCCTTTAAGGCCCATTTTTTATTTTTGATGGTTTTGTGATGGATTTGGAAAAAATTATAAGTGAATCAATACAAAATATAGGCTACGAGTTGGTTGAGTTCGAGCACAACCATAACAGCGGCCTTATCAGAATTTTTATTGATAACGGCAATTTAATATCTGTCGATGATTGTGTGAAGGTCAGTAATCATTTGAATCGCGTTTTGTCAGTTGAGCTAGATTATGATTTCTCAAGACTAGAAGTATCTTCACCTGGTGTAGATAGAAAATTAATAAAATTATCAGATTATAAAAGATTTGAAGGTGAAAAAATTAAAATCAAATTGTATTCATCGATAAATGATCAAAAAAAATTTGATGGAAAATTAATTGATTCTGATGAAAATAATATAAAGATTTTATTATCAGATGAAAAAATATTAGAAGTGCCGTTTGATGAAATTCAGATGGCTCGTTTAAACCCTGATTTATAAATTGGAGAACGTAAATGAACCGTGAGATGTTAATTTTAGTTGATGCTCTTGCTCATGAAAAAAATGTGAGCAAAGAAATTGTTTTTAATGCCCTAGAGCTGGCTTTAGCATCAGCGACAAAAAAGAAATATCCTCATGGTACAGATATTCGAGTAAAAATTGATCCAGAATCAGGTGCTTATGAGTCTTTTAGGTGCTGGACTGTCGTTGAGGAAGAAAATCTTGAAAACGAGGAAGCTGAAATTCTATTGATTGATGACCGTGCAAAAGACAAACAGGTGGGGGACATTATTGAAGAATCTATCCCTTCAGAAGAGTTTGGCAGAATCGGAGCGCAGGCAGCAAAACAAGTTATCTTGCAAAAAGTAAGAGAAGCAGAAAGAGAACAAGTGCTTAACGAATTTCTTGCAAGGGATGAAAAATTAGTCATGGGTCAGATCAGACGCATGGAACGTGGCAACGCGATTATTGAAATTGGTAAATTAGAAGCAATCTTACCAAGAGATCAAATGATTCCAAAAGAGAATTTAAGAGTTGGTGATAGAATCAGAGCAGCCTTGCTGAAAATAGAGACATCGATGCGAGGGCCACAATTAATACTCTCTAGAACATCGCCTGAATTTTTAATAAAATTATTTGAAATTGAAGTGCCTGAAATTGAAGAAGGATTGTTAGACATTATGTCAGCTTCAAGAGATCCTGGATCAAGATCAAAAATTGCGGTAAAGGCAAATGATCAAAGATTAGACCCTGTTGGAACCTGTGTAGGAATGAGAGGATCAAGAGTTCAAGCTGTGACTACTGAATTATCTGGGGAGAGGGTTGATATTGTCTTATGGTCAATTGAGCCTGCACAATTTGTAATCAATTCAATGGCTCCTGCAGAGGTTTCAAGTATTGTTGTTGATGAAGAAAAAAGAAGTATGGATATTGTTGTTGATGAAGATCAGCTAGCGCTTGCCATTGGTAGAAATGGACAAAATATTCGTCTTGCATCCCAATTAACTGGCTGGACGTTAAATATCATGACTGAAGAAGAATCTGAGAAAAAGCATGAGGAGGAATACTCTGCGGTCAGTAAGCTATTTATTGAAAAACTGGATGTTGATGAAGAAGTTGCCGATATTCTTGTTAAAGAAGGATTTACTTCATTAGAAGAAATTGCATATGTTCCAACTGAAGAATTAAATCAAATGGATATTTTTGATGATGATACCATTGATGAATTAAGATCCAGAGCAAAAGCTGCTATTTTAACTGAGGCGATAGCTAATGAGGAGAAAGTGCCTGAAGCTCAAGAAGACCTTTTAACAATGGAGGGAATGGACCAAAATACAGCCAGCCTTCTTGCATCTAAGGGAATTATTTCAATGGAAGATCTAGCCGAATTAGCCGTTGATGAGTTATTAGATATCGTAAAAATTGACGAAGAAAGAGCCAAAGAGCTTATCATGACTGCGAGAGCCCCTTGGTTTACAGAATAACGGAGAAAATATGAGTCAGTATACAGTTGAACAATTTGCATCAGAATTAAAATTACCGGTTGATTTACTTATAGATCAACTTAAAAATGCTGGTGTAGAGAAAAATAATTCTAGTGATGAATTATCTGAGGATGATAAAGCTGCACTCCTATCTTTTTTAAAACAATCTCATGGCGATTCACAAAAACCAAAAAATAAAATTACCTTAACTCGTAAACAGAATACTGAAATTCAAAAAACTGATAGCTCAGGTAAGTCCAGAACAATTCAAGTTGAAGTTAGGAAAAAAAGAACACTCACTAAAACTCCAGAAGTTGAAAAAAATGAGCCTGAAATTGAGAAGCCGAAAGAGATTTTAGATGATAATCAAGTGAAAATTAGAGACGATGAAAAGGCTAGGCATGATGCTTTGATGCAGGCTCAGGCAGAAGACAGAAAAAAATCAGAAGATAAAAAACTAGAATCCAAAAAAAATATAGATGGGACAATTCACAAACCAGAGAATAAAGAAGTAAACAAAGATACAAAGAAAAGTAATTGGGAAGATGGCCCAAAGAAAAAAGTGTTAAAAACAAAAAACGCAAATCCAGTTCCTGATGGATGGAGATCACCAAAGTATAAAAATAAAAAACAACATAATAAAAATACTAAAGATCAAGAAACAACTTTTGTTGCGCCAACAGAACCTGTTATTAAAGACGTTATGGTTCCGGAGACAATTACTGTAGCTGATCTTGCCCATAAGATGTCTGTTAAAGCTGCAGAAGTCATTAAATCATTAATGGGCATGGGCATGATGGTAACTATCAATCAGATCTTAGATCAAGATACGGCGATGATCGTGGTTGAAGAGTTAGGCCATGTTGCAAAAAAAGCAGAACAAAATGATCCAGAGTCTTTACTCGACACAGATGAATCAATCGAACCTATATTTAAAACAAGACCACCTGTTGTGACTGTTATGGGGCATGTTGATCATGGAAAAACTTCATTATTAGATTACATCAGAACCACGAAAGTCGCATCAGGTGAAGCGGGGGGAATTACTCAGCATATTGGTGCTTATCATGTTGAGACAAAAAAAGGGATGGTTTCTTTTCTTGATACTCCTGGCCATGAAGCATTTACAGCAATGCGTGCAAGAGGTGCCAGCGTAACTGATATTGTTGTCCTGGTTGTTGCTGCCGATGACGGAGTGATGCCACAAACAATTGAGGCAATTAATCACTCTAAAGCAGCCAATACGCCATTAATTGTTGCAATTAATAAGATTGACAAGCCAGAGGCTAACCCTGAAAAAGTAAAGAATGAACTCATGACTCATGAAGTTATTCCTGAGGAACTTGGTGGCGACTCTATGTTTTTGGAACTATCAGCTAAAACAGGCCAAGGTATTGATGAACTGTTAGATGCAATTTTACTTCAAGCAGAAATTCTGGAATTGAAGGCCCCAATAAACACTCCAGCAAAAGGGATTGTGGTTGAGTCTCGTTTGGATAAAGGTCGAGGCCCTGTGGCAACTATTTTAATTCAATCAGGAGTAATGAAATCTAGTGATATGCTTTTAGCAGGATCAAGCTATGGTCGTGTGCGGGTGATGTTAGATGAGGGCGCAAATCAAATAAAAGAAGCAGGACCATCCATACCCGTTGAAATTGTTGGTTTATCTGATGTTCCAAATGCCGGTGAAGATGTGATTGTCCTGAATGATGAGAGAAAAGCAAGGGAAATTGCACTCTTTAGGCAGGGCAAATTTAGAGATGTCAAATTTGCGAAGCAACAGGCAGCAAAGCTAGAAAATATGTTTGATCAAATGGCTGAAGGAGATGTCAAGACCTTACCATTAATTATCAAATCTGATGTGCAAGGATCATTTGAAGCGCTTAAAGGGTCATTAGAAAAATTATCAAATAATGAAGTTAGGATTAATGTTATACATAATGCAGTTGGTGCCGTAAATGAATCTGATATTAATTTAGCTGTTGCTTCAAACGCCATCATTATAGCGTTCAACGTCAGAGCTGAAGGTGGAGCCAGGAAATCAGCAGAATCCAATGATATAGAAATTAGATACTACAGCATCATTTATGATGCAGTTGATGATGTCAAAGCAGCTTTAACAGGCATGTTATCGCCTGATGAAAAAGAAAATATCTTAGGTAGTATTGAAATTAGAGAAATTTATAAAGTATCTAAAATTGGTACTATTGCAGGTTGTTATGTTACCGATGGTCTTGTTAAGAGAGAATCAAAAGTAAGAGTGCTTAGAGACAATGTTGTTATTTATGACGGAGAACTATCATCTCTAAAAAGATTTAAAGACGATGTGAAAGAAGTAAAATCAAATTTTGAATGCGGGCTGTCTATTAAAAACTTTAATGATATAAAAGTAGGAGATGTTGTTGAACCATATGAAATTGTTAAGGTTGCTAGAAAACTTCAATAAAAATGGCTAAAGATTATCCTCGTTCTAATCAAATAGGGCAGCAGATAAAAAAAGAAATTGCTGAGATTTTGCAGTATGAGATTCAGCATCCAACTCTAGCAAATGTCACAATAACTGATCTTGAATTATCAAGAGACCTGAGACATGCAAAGATTTACTTTATCTCAAAGCAAGATCAAAGTGAACTTGAAAAAGCCTTAAATAGATCGATGAGTTTTATTCGTCAATCTTTATCAAAAAGAATGACTACAAGAGGTATTCCTAATTTAGAATTTATTTACGATCATTCAATCGATCATAATGATCGAATTACTGAGTTATTAAATTCAGCATTCAAAAAATAATTTCTTATGAGTTTAGGACTAGACCTTAATGATTCAGGTTACATATCAGTTATAAAACCAAAAGGCTGGTCATCCAATCAATTACTCTCGAAATTAAAATGGCTCTTTCAGATAAAAAAGGCAGGTCATGGTGGCACTCTTGATCCATTTGCAACTGGAATTGTCCCAGTTTTTTTTGGAGAGTCTACAAAGTTCTCTAATAGAATTTTGGAAAGTAATAAAGAATACATTGCAGAATTAAAATTAGGTTTTGAAAGCTCTACAGGAGATACTGAGGGGGAAATAACTAAAGATAGTTCATTTGATAAGAAGAGCTTACCTCGCAACTTAAAAAATATTCTTAATGAATTTATTGGTGTGCAAAAGCAGACGCCACCGAAATATTCTGCCCTTAAATATAATGGTAAGCCTTATTATGAATATGCGAGAGCTGGGATAGAAATTCCTTTAAAAAAAAGAGAAATAGAAATTTTTTCGATTGATTTGGTAAATTTTACTAATCAGCAAATCACTTTTCAGGTCTCCTGTTCTAAAGGCACGTACATTAGAACTTTAGGTGAAGATATTGCAAAAAAAATAGGTACAAAGGGTTATTTAACCAACTTAGAACGAATTAGGGTTGGTGCTATAAAAAAAATAGATAGTTTTTCAGTTGAACAGATAGAAGAATTATCGATAGATAATAGAAAAAAGCTCTTAAAGCCAATCTATCAACTCCTCGAATTACCGAAAATACAATTAAATCATACCGATACAACAAATATATTGAATGGTCAAAACTTGGTTATCGAAATTGAATCTGGTGAAATTTTATTATTTTCTGAAAAAAATTTTATTGGTATAGGTATTTCAGATGGAAAAATCATAAAACCTGTTCGATTAATTAGAAGTAAAATAAATTAACTTAAACCATTGTTATTTATTGCAATTTTATATAAAATACACCGTTCTTAAGTGAAGGAAAAAAACAAATGGCGTTTACAGCTATAGATAAAGAAAAAATTGTTAAAGAGTATGCTCAAGGCGCGAACGATACAGGCTCCCCTGAAGTTCAAGTTGCCCTGCTTACGAATCGAATCAATTATTTGACTGGACACTTTAAAACTAATGCTAAAGATAACCACTCACGTCGTGGTTTACTTGCAATGGTAAGTCAAAGAAGACGTTTATTAGATTATTTGAAACGTAAAGATCTAACTAGATATCAAGATTTAATTAAGCGTTTAGGTTTAAGAAAGTAATTACAAATCAACTAAATTATTAAGAAGCCGATTTTAAGCTTTATGCTTAGTCGGCTTTTTTTATAATTTTTTACTGGGAAGAGAGTAAAAATAATGTCAAAAAGTATGTTTAATAAAGTATCAAAGAGCATGAAATTAGGAGCTCATGAATTAAAACTTGAAACTGGAGAAATTGCACGTCAAGCTGATGGTGCAGTAATGGTAAGTTATGGTGAAACGGTTGTTCTAGTTACAGTTGTTGGAAATCAAAATGTAAAAGATGGTCAAGATTTTTTTCCTTTAACAGTAGATTATCAAGAAAAAACCTATGCTGCAGGGAAAATTCCGGGAGGATTTTTTAAAAGAGAGGGTCGACCTAGTGAAAATGAAATATTAGTCTGTCGTTTAATTGATAGACCTTTAAGACCACTTTTCCCTAAAGGTTTTTATAACGATGTACAAATAGTTGCTACAGTTTTGTCATCAGATTCTGAAATTGATGCAGACATTCCTGCAATCATTGGCGCATCTGCTGCACTTTCTATTTCAGGTATTCCATTTTATGGTCCAATTGGGGCGACTAAAGTTGGCTATGTGGACGGTGAATATATTATCAATCCAACCAAGACTCAATTAGAAGAATCAGAGCTTGATCTAGTAGTGGCTGGAACCAAAGATGCAGTTTTGATGGTTGAGTCAGAAGCAAAAGAGCTCAGCGAAAAAATAATGCTAGATGCTGTTTTAGCTGGACATAAAGCAGCTAAAGATGTAATAAAATTAATTAATGATTTTGCAAAAGATTCTGCAAAAGATCCATGGGAATGGAATGCTCCTGAGCCAAATCAGGAATTAATTTCAAAAATCAGTAAGCTTGCGGAAAAAGACTTAAGCAAAGCTTTTTCAATCAAATCCAAATCTGAAAGATCGCAAAAGATTAGTGAGATTAAAGATAAGGTTCAAGCTGAATTGATCACGGATGATATGGGAACACTTGAAGTCAATGAAGTTAATAAAGAGTTTTTCAATTTGGAAGCAAAAATTGTACGTTCCAAAATTCTTGATGGAGAGCCTCGAATTGACGGACGTGATACAAGAACCGTGAGGCCAATTGAAATAAGTACAAGTGTGTTACCGAGAACTCATGGGTCAGCTTTATTTACAAGAGGTGAAACACAGGCACTCGCAGTTGCGACCTTAGGCACACCTCGTGACGCCCAAATTATTGATGCTCTTCAAGGTGAGTATACCGATAGATTTATGCTGCACTATAACTTTCCTCCATTTTCAACTGGAGAAACTGGAAGAGTTGGATCTCCGAAACGAAGAGAAATTGGTCATGGTCGTTTAGCTAAAAGAGCATTATTGGCTGTTCTTCCTGCACAAGAAGATTTTGATTACACTATCCGACTTGTTTCTGAAATTATGGAATCAAATGGTTCAAGCTCAATGGCATCAGTGTGTGGAGGATGTATGGCAATGCTTGATGCTGGAGTACCATTAAAATCTCATGTTGCTGGTATAGCCATGGGTTTGATCAAAGAAGATAATCGTGTCGCAATTCTTACTGATATTTTAGGTGATGAAGATCATTTGGGAGACATGGACTTTAAAGTTGCTGGATCAGAGAATGGGATCACGGCGCTTCAAATGGACATTAAAATTGATGGTATCACGACCGAAATTATGCAGGTTGCTCTTAAACAAGCAAAAGAGGGAAGAGAGCATATTCTTGGCTTAATGAAAAAAGCTTTGAAATCAAGCAGAACTGAGTTATCGAAGTATGCACCTAGAATAATGACCTTAAAAATTCATCCAGATAAAATCAGAGATGTTATTGGTAAAGGCGGTGCTGTCATTAAAGCTCTAACTGAGGAAACTAATACTACAATTGATATCACAGATGATGGTTTGGTGAAGGTGGCCTGTACGTCAGGCGAGGAAGGTCAGCTCGCTATTGAAAGAATTAAAGAAATCACAGCTGATGTAGAAGTTGATCAAATTTATGATGGTAAAGTTATCAAAATTTTAGACTTCGGTGCAATCGTTCAACTCATTCCTGGTAAAGATGGGTTGCTTCATATTTCACAAATTGCTCATGAGCGTGTGAATTCTGTTAAGGATCATTTGTCTGAGGGCGATGAAGTGAAGGTAAAAGTGATTGAAGTTGATCAAAAAGGTAAAGTCAGGGTCAGTGCAAAAGCATTAATTGAAAAGCCAGAAGAACCTGCTAAATCTGAAGAAGAATAAAAAAGGGGCTAAAAAGCCCCTTTTTTTTATTTACTATTTAACTATTTTGCCATTTGCTTTTCTCTAATTTCATCAAGAGTTTTGCAATCAATGCACAAAGTTGCAGTGGGTCTGGCTTGAAGTCGATTTAGACCAATTTCTTCTCCACATTGTTCACAGTAACCATAATCATCATTATCAATATTTCTTATAGTCTGTTCAATTTTTTTAATGAGCTTTCTTTCTCTATCACGATTTCTAAGTTCGAGTGCCATATCTGATTCCTGACTAGCTCGATCATTAGGATCAGCGTATGCAGTCAAATCATCTTGCATGTGTGAAACTGTCTTATCTATATCATGACTTAATTCATTCTTCCAATCAGCTAATATGTCCTTAAAGTGTTTCATTTGATTTTTACTCATATAGCTTTCATTAGCTTTAGCTGAATATTGCTTAAAGGTTTTATTACCACTGGCAACGGCTTTTTTTGCTGGAGGTTTCGTTACACCTTTCTTAGCTGCAGGTTTCGCTACGGCTTTCTTAGCTGCAGGTTTCGCTACGGCTTTCTTAGCTGCAGATTTCGCTACGGCTTTTTTAGCTGCAGGTTTCGCTACGGCTTTTTTTGCTGCAGGTTTCGCTACGGCTTTCTTAGCTGCAGGTTTCGCTACGGCTTTTTTTGCTGCAGGTTTCGCTACGGCTTTTTTTGCTGCAGGTTTCGCTACGGCTTTTTTTGCTGCAGGTTTCGCTACGGCTTTTTTTGCTGCAGGTTTCGCTACGGCTTTTTTTGCTGCAGGTTTC
>Ga0255751_10005062_pt1 | contig 11805 bp, 19 predicted proteins | sample 071ome_20_FD_179951 | JGI IMG/M metagenome (GOLD analysis project Ga0255751, IMG submission 179951) | Coastal salt marsh microbial communities from the Groves Creek Marsh, Skidaway Island, Georgia - 071412BT metaG (version 2) | ecosystem: Environmental > Aquatic > Marine > Intertidal zone >...
CGATTACTCCATCAACATCTGGTAGTCTATTGGTAAGGACACCCCGACAAGGGAGTTGGAAACTAGGTTCGATTCCTAGACAGATGACATTGCCGTGGTTCAGATATTATGATAGAATCCAGTGGGGCGTCTATCAAACCAATCTGATTTAGTCTCACAATCACACGGCACACGGGGAATTAGCTCAGTTGGTAGAGCGCCTGCTTTGCAAGCAGGATGTCAGCGGTTCGAGTCCGCTATTCTCCATCGGAATCTGATGCTCCGAGTATACTATGTTTGACATTCCATTTTACGTTAGCAATGGGGAACTACCTCAGCACGATGAGTTTAAGGAACAAATCCAATCTCGCCGTGAAGAATTCTGTTGCGACCGCAATCGCTTCTATGGCACTGGGTGGTCAAGCGTACATACCAACTGGGAACTCCACAAAGAATATCCATTTTTTGAGGAGTTCCTTTTATGTAAACAAGAATTATTTGATCCAGAACTTGAAGTTACACACTGTTGGGTTAACATCAATCCTAACGGTGGTTTCCAAATGCGTCATAATCACGCAGAAGCAGATGTTGCAGGTACCTATTATCTGGATGTTCCTGTTGGTAACTCAGGCGATCTGTTTCTCTATCATCCTGCACCCGAAGTAGAAACGCTGAATAGGATCAAACCATATTGGCCATTTACTCATTGCCAGGTTCCTAGAGAACAAGATCTATATTTCTGGCCAGGTTACCAAGATCACGAAGTTCGTATGAATGAAACGGAGAACGAAAGATGGTCAATCAGTTTTATGATGTCGGTTCCTTCAAACGTCCGAGAACAAAGATTTCCAAATTTACCGAAACCAGGACAAATCACCAGGTAACACACGCAGATTTATTCCCCACAAGGATCTCAGCATTTTATAATTCCAATACTGTAATCGGCACAGAAATAAGTTCTATCCCCCAAGATGATCCAGATATTCTGTCCCACATTTCAACTGGTGCTAAAGCAGAAATAATCACGGGATCACATTCTGGTATGAATAGGTTGCAGTTATTTCGTAAGTATGAAGATGAACTTCAAACCTTCATTGATTGGATTTATAGTTGCCTAGATTACACTCATCCTGGTTTGGAAATACATCAGTCTTGGATTAACATTTCAACTGGTGATGCATTTCAAATTGCACACACTCACGCACACTCAACTGTTTCTGGAATCTATTATCACGAAACAGATGTGAATAATCACGGTGGGATTGTCTTCAATAATCCAAATCCATTCTCTAAAATGGATATGTGGGGTACCGAATCGGCAAGGCATTTTCCAGCAACCCCAAACACACTAATTCTTTTTCCGTCTTGGTTAGAACACAAAACTGTCAAGTCCAGAATAAATACCCCTAGAATTTCCATTGCTTTCAATGCGAGATGAACACTCCAAACTGGCAACACCATTCCAAAAAGGAACAGAAACGAAAACTTAAACCGCAAGCACTCAGACAAGCAAAGGCACGTCGTAACCAGTTGCTAAACCGTCTACCCAAGACCTCCGATCACCGTCGGGGGTTTTATAGTATGTGTATCAACGCAACGGGGTTATGACTGTCAATACTGGAGTCAAGGGCACACTCGCCAAACTGCTCGCTACTGAAGATCTGATTATTGAGCACCGTAGTTGTGAGACTGCATCCTTTGATGTCCAGCGTCGTGTTCTGACCCTTCCTATCTGGGAAAAGGCATCGGAGCAAGTGTATGACCTGCTGGTGTCCCACGAGGTTGGTCACGCCTTGTACACGCCTTCCGACTGGGATAACTTTCAATGCCCTCAGTCATATGTCAATGTGACTGAAGATGCTCGTGTTGAGAAACTGATGAAGCGCCGCTATGCTGGTCTTCCCAAGACCTTCTATCGCGGTTATCAAGAACTGGATGGGGATGATTTCTTTAATACTAAAGGAGACTTGAATAAACTGAATTTGATTGATCGTATCAATCTACACTTCAAGGTTGGGAATTTCACGGAGATTCCTTTTAAGGATGATGAGAAGCAGTTTGTGGAAGAGGTTGCTTCTACCGAAACCTTTATCGAAGCAGTTGCAGTTGCAGAAAAAATCTTTGCTTTTATGAAGGAGCAACTCGAAAAAAATCGGGAGAATATTGAATCTAATCGAGAAACTAGCGAAGCACCTGGGGGAAGTGAGGTTCAGAGTGGTAACACCAGTGCAGAACCTTCTGATGAAGTTGATGATAGTGGTCAACCTACTGGTGAAGGTGATGATGAGGAATCTGGTAATGAAAGTAATGAAACTGTCACTGGCGGTTTGGATAATGAACTAGAAGCAACTACCGACACCGCATTGCAGGAGCACTTCAAATCTTTGGTGGAGAATTTCTATGACACCGAATATGTTGAAGTTCCTACTTTGCCTATTGACGAACTGGTCATTTCTCATAAACAGATATTGGAATCGATTCGCCGTGAGTTTGTGATCAATGATGATACTCCAGACTACCAAAAGTATTCTTTGGAAAAGAGTGCTGTAGATTTCAAGGAGTTCTTTGACAAATCCAAGAAGGAAGTTGCGTATCTGGTAAAGGAATTTGAATGTCGCAAGGCAGCAGATTCATACTCTCGCTCTGGATCTGCTCGTACTGGTGTTCTTGATACAGGAAAACTTCACACATACAAGTTCAATGAGGATTTGTTTAAGCGTGTGACAGTTCTTCCTGAAGGTAAGAATCACGGTATGGTGTTTCTTCTGGACTGGTCTGGATCTATGTCTGGCAATATCATTGATACGGTGAAGCAATTATTGCAACTGTGCTGGTTCTGCCGTAAGACTAATATCCCCTTCCGAGTCTTTACCTTTGGTCACAGTTGGGGTGCATTTAATGAAGAACGTGATCAGGATGCACGTGCAGTCCCTGGTAACATTGCATTTACTTACGGGTTTTCCTTGATGGAAGTTCTCACTTCAGAATGTAATACAAAAACATTCAATGAACTTGCTCTCGGTCTATGGCGCAACGCTGGTTCTGTTGGACACTACCCTGGCACCTGGGGGTCAATGTATCGGTTCCCCTGTTCCACTGGTATGAGTCTGGGTGGAACTCCTCTTCTGGATGCGATTGCTGCTATGCAGTCCGTTCTTCCAGACTTCATTCGTAAGAACAAAGTGCAAAAAGTTTCTCTTTCCATTCTCACTGATGGTGAGTCTGGTCCTACTCAAGTTTATGCACAACGCACACCACTCTTCGGTAACAAGATTTATGTGACATCCTTTGGTCGCCGTTGCCAACTTCGTGATCGAAAACGGGGGAAAATTTATCAGAAGTATGAGAACCCTATCGAACAAGTAAACGTTTTCCTTGAGAATCTTAAAGACAACTTCCCTCAAGTTTCTGTCCTTGGATTTCGTATTGTTGGATCACGTGATGTACGGTACTACTTCCGCAATATTTCTATTATGAATTATATTGGTAAAGACTTTGAACTTGCTGTTTCCAAATTTCGTAAAGATCGTTTCTATGAAATTGTTGATTCTCCATATGATCGTTTGTGGGTTCTCCCAACAAATGTGATGGAAGAAACCAATAATCTGGAGGAACTTGACACTGAAGCAACCACTGCACAGATCCGAACTGCTTTTAAGAAAATGTATCGTGCCAAGTCCAACAACAAAAAGATGATGACCAGTTTCGCGAGGACAGTTGCCTAAACTGTCCACCCCACCCCAATCTGGGGTGGAACCACCCCTATAATGAGTACATACCAAACAAACCAACAATGCCTTTCGCTCCTGCTCCTGTGACTACTGACGAACTGGTTGAATATCTTACCGAAGTATTCGGTCCCGAAGTTAATACCACCAACCTTCTTGCTGCTGCTGATTTCTTTGATGTTTCTCTGCCTACGATCAAGAATCGTCTTGATCAATATAAGTCTGGTCGTGGTAAGTGGAATCTGACCGTTCAAGACATTGAACGTGCTTATGAGGCGCCTTCTGTTGTTCCCGCTCAGGAACAAACGGTTCTGATTCCTGAAAAAGATCCCAATTTCGTCCCGTTCGGGAACTTCAATAACATTAAAAAGATCATCAAATCTGGTATCTTTTATCCCACTTACATCCAAGGTCTGTCTGGAAACGGTAAAACCTTTGGTGTTGAACAAGCGTGTGCTGCCCTAAATAGGGAGTTGATTCGTGTGAACATCACCATTGAGACTGACGAAGATGATCTTATTGGTGGGTTTCGTCTTGTTAATGGCGAAACTGTCTGGCACAATGGACCCGTCGTCGAAGCTCTGGCACGGGGAGCAGTGTTGCTTCTAGATGAAGTTGACCTTGCTTCCAACAAAATCCTTTGCCTACAGTCTGTGCTGGAAGGTAAAGGTGTGTTCCTTAAGAAGATTGGACGGTATGTTCAACCTGCTCCTGGTTTCACTGTGGTTGCTACTGCAAACACTAAGGGCAAAGGTTCTGACGATGGTCGTTTCGTTGGTACCAACGTACTGAACGAAGCATTCCTTGAGCGTTTTGCTATTACGCTTGAGCAGGATTACCCAACTACCACAACTGAGATTAAGATCCTGAGCAAGGTGTGCGCTGACGAACAGTTCTGTGCTCGTCTTGCTGACTGGGCAAGCATCATTCGCAAGACCTTTGCTGATGGTGGTATCGATGAGATCATTTCCACTCGTCGTCTTGTTCACGTTGCCAAGGCATATCAGATCTTTGGTTCTAAGGAAGATGCAATCAAGTTCAGCATCAATCGCTTTGATGATGAAACCAAGCAAGCATTCCTTGAATTGTATGACAAAATTGATGCCGACTTTGGTCGCGACCCCCTGCACGAAATCAATTGACAAAATAAACACTTAGTTGTACTATAAGAACCGTATGGAACTACCAATCAACGATCACGAACTGGGCACAATCATTGCTGCTCTCAAACTTGGTGGAGATACTTCTCTCCACAACAAACTCAAACTTGTTAGCGAACTTCGTGAACAAGATCTACCATACAAAAAAATTCTTCGGGAACAATACGGTTATGCCATTTAAGTATGACGAGGAAAAGATCCTTCAAGAGATCCGCGACTATGTGACCCATACTTATGCTGGTCATTACTCTGCTGGTAACGACAGGATTCAGACCCTCGATTTGATTGAGTCTGTTGGTGACGCAGAAGCATTCTGCCGTTGCAACATTCTTAAATATGCCTCTCGGTATGATAAGAAAGGATCGGCAAGACGGGACATCATTAAGATTATCCATTATGCTATGCTTCTCCTTCACTTCTCCGACAAGTCCACCACGACCGAACAGTATTCTCAATGAGCATTGTCAAACTATCCAAAAAAACTCAAAATATTCTTAAGAACTTCGCTACGATCAACAAGTCTATCGTTATCTCTCCTGGTAACAAGTTGCGTACAATGTCTGTCAACCGCAACATTTTTGCTTCTGTCGAGATTGCTGAAGACATCCCTCAGGAGGTCGCCATTTATGATCTCGGTGTTTTCCTCGCTGGTCTCTCACTCTTTGAGAATCCGATGTTCAGCTTCGACAGCGATAAGAAACTTGAGATCCGAGATGAAACGAGTAAGGCAACCACCTCATTCTACTATTGTGATCCTGAGATAATCACTAAACCGCCTCAGAAGGACATTGAAATGCCGCAGACTGATGTGGTCTTCAATCTGAAAACAGACACCTTGCAGGACCTTCTACGTGCCGCTAGTGTGTATCAAGTTCCTGATCTCTGCCTTTACAGCGGCAACGGTAACATCAACTTGATGGTTTGTGATAAGAAGAACGAAACTTCCAACACTTATTCTGTTCCAGTTGGCAAACTTGATGACGAAGATCAAGAATTTTGTTACTGCTTCAAGGTTGAGAACATTCGGATTCTTCCTGGTGATTACACCGTTAGCGTTGCAAAGAACAAAGTGAGTCATTTTGTTTCTGAAAGCAACAACCTTGAATACTACATCGCTTTGGAACCTGATTCAAAATGATTGCACTAGACCTCTTTGAATGTCCCATCTACGTTTCTACAGTACGTCAATGGCATAACGTAAAGGACAGTTTTCTCAAAACAATTGATTGGGGCAGCGAAGAGTGTTATCGTGAAGAGGGAATGGTCGGTGGTTACACCGACTATTTCAAGTTCTACAACGCTGGTATTGTACCTAACTACTTTGACAAGTTGATGGATATTATTTCTGAACCAATGTCAATGTTTCAGCAAATGAATCCTGGTTCATATGTTAGTAATGCTTGGTGTCAAAGGTATTCTAAAACTGCTTGTCATCCAGCACACAATCACGGAGCACTTGGATTTTCTGCTGTATTCTACGCACAGTTGGATTCCTATGACAGTCCAACATCATTCTTCTCACCGTTTCCAAATCCTTGGACAGGTCAAGTCAAAGCAGTAGTGCCAGATTGTAGGGAAGGTGATATAATTTTCTTCCCTTCCTCGTTGATCCATCAGTCATTACCCCACCGTGGGTATCAAGATAAGATCATTTTCTCCTTCAACATTTCCAAATCAACTGAGCAAATTTCATTATGAATGGTTTTCTGTGGTGTGAGCAATATCGTCCTCGCAAAATCGATGACTGTATTCTCCCAGAGAATATCAAAGACGTTCTAAATAAGTTCGTCGAACTGGGTGAAATTCCCAACCTTCTCCTCTCTGGTCCTCCTGGTATTGGTAAGACCACAGTTGCAAAGGCACTATGTGAACAACTTGGAGCAGACTATTATGTCATCAATGGATCCGACGAAGGTCGATTCCTCGATACTGTCAGAAGTAATGCGAAAAACTTCGCTTCGACCGTCTCGCTTTCGTCAACTGCTAAACACAAAGTCATCATCATTGATGAGGCAGACAACACAACTCCAGACGTACAACTCCTCCTACGGGCGACTATTGAGGAATTTGCTGGTAACTGTAGGTTTATCTTTACCTGCAACTACAAAAACAAAATCATTGCCCCCCTCCATTCTCGTTGCTCAGTTATCGACTTCTCCATCACAGGAAAAGACAAGCAACAACTCGCAGCAGTATTTTTCAAGCGTATCCAGTCAATCCTTGAAGAAAACAAAGTTGCTGCAGAACCTCGCGTTCTGGCGGCGTTAGTCCAAAAGTATTTCCCAGACTTCCGTCGCACTCTCAATGAACTACAACGTTATTCTTCCATTGGTAAGATTGACACTGGTGTTCTTGCTGCTGTATCTGATTCTAAACTTGACGACCTAGCAGGATTCCTTAAGGATAAGGAGTTCACCAAAATGAAAAAATGGGTCGTACAGAATCTGGATAATGAACCAACTCAAATTATGCGAAATGTCTATGACAGTCTCTACACGTATCTTACGCCCGCAAGCATTCCTGAAGCGGTTCTCATCATCGGTGAGTATCAGTACAAGTCTGCTTTCGTTGCCGATCACGAGATCAACCTGGTGGCATTTCTAACTGAACTTATGGTACGCTGTCAATTCAAATGAATATTGAATTAGAGTATTGGATGAAAAGGTTGATGGATGGTAAACCTCTCGATGAAACTAATCATTGGGTTAAAGAAATCCGTCGAGCTCAGCGTGAATTGCGAGCAGAGAAACGAGAAGCAAAAAAGTTACGGGAACAAAATGAGATTGATAGTGGTATCAACAGATTAAAATTAGAATCTAGAGAATATGATCAAATAATCTTTGAACAAGATAATACAATCGAATATGTTAATTCTAATTGTAATATCAAAGATTGTTATTCTAAAACTGCAAGAGTTATTCTTCGACCTGATACCAAACACTATGCCGAGTTAAAATGCAATCTATGCAACTGTCACAACAAGTGGTTACCCTATCCAGATAAATTAAAATGAACGTTAAACTAATCCGTGTCCTCTCTGGTGAAGATGTTGTTGCCGATCTAGTCAAAGAAGGTGACAACACCATCACCATCATTAATCCCATCGTTGCTATTCCTTCTGGTAATGGTACTATGGGATTTGCTCCCTGGTCTCCTATCTTGAAGGAGCGTGGCGCTGAACTTACCATCCCTCTCTCGTACGTTGTGTACATTGCTGAGACACAAGATGGTATCGTTGAACAATACAAGCAGATGTTTTCTGTAATTCAAACTCCTGATAAGAAAAAGATTATTGTATGATCAAGGTAGGTTACGTCCCTGAATCAATCAGTGATTGGATTTATGAAGTCCTTTGCAGGGACAATACCTTTCCCTGGTTCTATCAGGAATTCACATCGAAATACAACGGCAATGCGGAAGTTCTTCAACTACCTGGGTATGAAGAGCATCCGTATTTCGCGCATATATGCTTGACCGATCATCAGATACAATCGAATGCATATGACATTGTGTTTAATGATCTGTGGCAGTGGGTCATCCGCAACGAACCCGATATGGATTTTGGTGAGTTAATTCGAGTACGTGCTGCTAAAGTTATGAAGGACTTTGTTCCTCCAACTCAACCACACGTAGATTCACCACTACCTCATTATGTGATGATCTACTATGTGAATGATAGTGATGGTCCAACGCATATATACAAAGAGACTTATGATGGTACCCCACCAGAGTATGTCACCCCAAAGCAATACATCGATCCTCAGAAGGGAAAGTATGTAATCTTTGACGGTCTTCAGTATCACTCTGGTTCTGCTCCCAGGAAACATAAAGACAGAACCATCTTGAATATCAATTATTATGGAAACTCACACATTCTTCCCAGTTAAATTTTACTCCTTTGATAACAAGGATCTAGTTGAGCCCACGCTTTCGACTCTTATGGAGTTGGAGCGTGGGTTGTTTAACATCCCAAATATGGTAGAGACCACCAAGGGAGACTTGCACGAGAGGGAAGAGTTCTCTGAATTACATCGCTGGTTCGAGAGCTGCTTGAAAGAAATCAAGGAAGAGGAACAACTCCAATTCCAAGGTGACTTCAAGGTCTGCCTCTCCTGGGGTAACGTGAGTGGTCCTGACAGCGGTGGATGCCATCAGGCACACAGACATCCCTTCTCATACTTCTCTGGTATCTATTACCTCACAGAAGGGTCTCCTACGGTCTTCCAGGACCCTCTGACGGCACGTACGATGAACCAGTTGGAAATCATCAGTGGAACGTATGAGAACGCTGTAGGCATTGAACCTACCCCTGGTCAACTATTGATCTGGCCAAGTTGGATGATACACTGGTCGGTACCACACCACGGACCAGAACCTCGCGCTGCTATTGCTTGGAACTGTCTTCCTGATGGTGGTGTAAACTTTGGACCTTACGGTCAAAATATGGTCAATCTCAAGGTGAACGTATGATACTAACTCCATTCGGTCCCCTGATGTATAAGGGGAAACTCAGTGAGAAGATTCGCAAGCAACTTCTAGATGATGCTTTCAGGGCAGAAGCTGACGCATCCTCTATTCTTGTAGGAGAAGTTACAGATCAGTTGTACATTTACCCATCTGATCCTGTACTCAAGGAACTCCACGATATGATTCGGGAGTATCTTTTTGTCAAGGGTGAGATTGATGTCGAACCTCTTTGGGTGAATTTCTCTGTTGCTGGTGACTGGCAACCAGTACACAGTCACGATGGTGAATATAGTTTCGTGGCTTTTGTTGATATCCCTGATGGTATGTGGGAAGAAGGACCTGCATCTGGTTCTATCTTCTTTAACTATGGCGAGAAGTTGCCTGGTGCTAGAAGCACTTTCGGACCTATCAAACCAGAGAAGGGTGAAGTGTTTATCTTTCCATCCTGGTTGAATCACTATGTGTATCCTTTCAAATGTAGTGGACAAAGGATCTCAGTGTCTGGTAACATATCTGTCCGAGGTATGGAGGCATCCTACTAATGGGTCTATTCAAAACTGACCTGTCCAAACTGATTGAACCTAGAGTCAAGACCACACCAGAAAATGTGGCAGAAGCAAACGACGCACTTTTTCGTGCTACAATGAACTTGCCCACTGCTGCTAAGCACTGTGGGATGACCGAGAAGGAAATGAAACTGACCTTCTGGGAATACTTGAAGTACCATCAACCTGATTATGAAATCTCTGAAGACACCCCTCAGGTACCCAGGGGGTAAATCCCGAGCAGCACAGTACCTGCTCCCCCAATTCCCTGACAATGTTACCGATTACCGTGAACCGTTTCTCGGTGGTGGTTCTGTTGCGATTGCCTTTACTAAGCTTCACCCTGAAGCCGAAGTCTGGGTGAATGACAAATACTATTATCTGTACAACTTCTGGGTGCAACTACAGGAAGAAGGTGATCGTATGTCAGAGACTCTTCTGGCATTAAAGGAAAAGTATCCAGATCCTGAGTCAGCACGAGAGTTGTTTGCTATGTGTAAGCAAGAGATTGCTGATGCTAATGAGTTTATGCAGGGAGTTTACTTCTATGTGCTAAACAAATGTTCATTCTCTGGACTCACTGAGAACTCCTCGTTCTCCGCACAGGCATCTAACTCCAACTTCAGTGCACGGGGTATGAAAAGACTCCCTGATTTTCAGGAGTTAATTCAGCATTGGCATATCACCAATAACGATTACAGTGATTTGCTTATGGAAGAAGGTACCAAAGAAACTTTTGTGTTCTTGGACCCTCCCTATGACATCAAAGACTTTCTCTATGGTGGCAAAGGTGGAACAATGCATAAGGGTTTCGACCATAAGTATTTTGCTGAGGTATGTAGGGCATCCAAACACAATTGGATGATTACCTACAACTCAAACGATAATACTCGTGAGTTGTTTCAACACTACAACCTCACTGAGTGGAACCTAACTTACACAATGCGATCTACTGGATCATACAACCTTGAACAATCTAAGAGGAAAGAACTGCTAGTACGAAATTATGATTGAAGTTATTGACAATGCCATTCCCAGAAAACTTTGTCAGGAAGCATTTTACTATCTTGATATGTACACTGGGTGGCAACGTCTAGCAGACAGTCCTGCAACTGGAGCAGACTATACTCTTGGTAACGTCTTTGAGATGAGACAGATGGAACCTATTGCCAAGAAAGTTTATGAGTCTATCGGTTCACCACCGTCAAAGAAATGTTTATATAACTGTTTCCGCCACGGTGATAACCCCAAACCTCACGTAGATTCAGAACTTGAAGAAGGTATGACATATCTTCTCTATGTGAATCTTGACTGGACTGTTGATATGGGTGGTGAAACTATCTTCATCGATCCCAAGACAGATGACATTATCAAGTCAGTTCTTCCGAGAGCAGGTAGACTAATTAAGTTCAAGTCTACGATTCCTCACTTGGCAAGACCTCCTGTCCGTGATGGATTCCCTAGACGTTACAGTATTGTATTCCAATCCCACCCAACAATATGAGCAAGCGCGACCAGTACCCTCTGAAAGATTACCTGAACACCATCAACTTCTCTAAGGATAATCTTCTGGAGGGTGAGAATGGTGAGCAGTTTGGTAAGAACTATCCTGCATACATTGTCAACCGTTGTTTGTCTAGTCACGTTGATGCGATTATGTATGCCAATGAGATGAATCGCTTGCACGGTCTGGACAATGATCTTCAATATTCGTTTTATCTAAATAGTTTGAGAAAGAAACGCCGTTTCTCTCCCTGGCAGAAGAAGGACAAGTTAGAAGACTTTGACCTCATCAAAGATTACTTCAAGTATTCAGATGAAAAAGCACGGGATGCGTTACGAATTCTGACCAAAGATCAGATTGAATTGATTAGATCAAAAATGAATACAGGAGGCAAAGGATGATGGATCAAGCCACCGAGATCG
>Ga0255751_10005070_pt1 | contig 11790 bp, 10 predicted proteins | sample 071ome_20_FD_179951 | JGI IMG/M metagenome (GOLD analysis project Ga0255751, IMG submission 179951) | Coastal salt marsh microbial communities from the Groves Creek Marsh, Skidaway Island, Georgia - 071412BT metaG (version 2) | ecosystem: Environmental > Aquatic > Marine > Intertidal zone >...
AATGTACCAACACTCGCAAGTGTATATGTTTGATTTATGTCTCTGCCATGAGAAATGGTCGGTGCTCTTCTGTCAGGATTAAAACCACCTTCACTAACTACAGTTGAACAAATTTGTTTCAGTGTGCTGGAAGATGCCGTATTTGTTTTATTTGTAATTTCATATCTTAGAGGCAAACATGCTGTTGTCATGTATGTATCGTCACTTATATTTTGATTATGAAATATATGTGCTGTTTTTAAAGCACCACCATCTACAAATCCACAACGAACATCACCCACACCTAGCCATTCAATGTCTAACCAAAAAATTTGAGATTTTGTAAAATCTATGGCATCTATACCGTCAGAACGAACATCATATTTTTTTTGAATTGATGAAAATTGAGTTCCATCAAAACGGTCTATATTCCAATCAGTCTGTGCAATTCGATTTTCTTGAACACTTCCAGTTGAATAAGACCGAAGTACCAGATATGCAGTAGTGTCATCAACTTCTAAAAAAATTCCATTTTGATCATTGAAATATCCAATACGTTGTCTGAGTCCGCTTTTAGCAGGATTCATAGCAAATGTGTTCATAACAAGAAGTGATTTACCAGGTTGATAATAGAAAATCTTTTTAGTTTCTCTAATGATTTCACTATTAGCTTGGTCATCTACAGTCAATGATAATGAACTTGTATTTGGATTATGTGTAATAGATGTATTGACAGTGTTTGCTGTACTCCATCTATTATTATCTTCATAACGATGCTGAGAATCAAAAATAGTAAATGCATCTGATATTCTCAATCTACCAAATGCATCTACAATTCCACCAGAAGGAGTTACTTTGTCATCCAGCATAAAGACTTCAAATCTACCTTCTACATCTATTGTATTATTGTGAGAACACCATTGCATTAATTATACCTCACATTTCATCATTGTAATCAGAATCACCACCCATACTAAAACCCATCATTTGTTTTGATGCGCTAATAGGTTTTACTTGAAATGGAGTAATCTTTCTCATCATGGGTTTTGACTCTGGAGTTTTTTCTTTATACTCATCATGATATTTTTCACCTTCATCTTCTTTTCTATCCTTTGTTGATTTCATATAATCCGCAGCGGTATCAAGATATGCAGTAGCAAGAGTAATTTTACTCTGTACCCATTCTGGTAAATTTTGATTATCCGTAAGAATAGATTTTAATGTATCAATAGCATTACAAGCTTTTTGTAGCTGAGTCTTAGCCATATCTCCTTCAAAATCGTATTCATATTCTTCACCAGGTAAATGGTCCTCATTAATATCACGCAATTGTTTTTTTAGTTCTTCAATTTCTTGAAGTTTTAACGAAATCTTATCTTGAATAGCCTGTCTACTTGAAGAAGCAGACTTTTCTTGTTCTCTTTCTAATTCAGGTGATTCTTCAGAGACAGTGAAATAACTGTCTATTATATTTTTAATGTCTGACATGATTCCTTTATTAAATAAAAAATATGTATTAATTTATTGTTTGTATTTATAAAGTTATTGGTTTTCCAACTGTTTTAATTTTTTCTTATCTTTTTCTAACATAAGCAAAACATCTTTTCTATAATCTTCTGTTAAATTTAGAATTGAAGTTAATTCGGTATACTCAAATTTATTTTTATATTTTAATTTGACACTATAATCAGGATTAATTTTATAAAGTATCTCATCAGATTTTACAACATTTTCATATTCTAATAAAAATGTATAAAATAAAATTTTATTTTTTAAAAAATTAATATCGTTTTTTATTGGAAATATTTTTTTAATAAGGTGTTCGTTATAATATTCAGTAACTAAAGCATTCCTTAAAAAATTAGAAGATTGATTGTATATTTTATATTTTACACTATAAGAACACTCTCTTTTTTTAGTACGACTACTAAAAAATATTATATCTGCATTTTGTTTTTCTTTTAAAGAACTATTATAATAATTAATGACTTTATTATCATTAAAATGATTAATTTTTATATCTGTATTTGATAATTGATCTTTTATCCATGACTGATCGCTATATCTATACTTAAAAAGATTAATGTTCCTATATTCTCTCATAACAATATTTTTTATATCTATAAAATTTTTATAAATAAAAGTTTTATCTCCACTCCAAGCCATTAAACTTGAATTTACACTATTATTTTTTCTAGATTTATAATCTTCTAAAAACCAAAAATTATCATCTACTATCTCAATATCATCAAGCCAATCAATGTTATTTTGTATATGTAAATCTAAATCAAAATAAATAGTTTTACCATCAAAAACATTTTTAAATAATTCTAACTTACTCCAAAATCTAGGCAAATCATCTTCTAATAAAATATACTCACAAAAATTCAAAGGTATACTACTTAAACATATGAAATTAAATTTTTTAGTATAATGTGTTTCTAATAGTTGCTTTAAATGTAGAACATCATTTTTATTATAAGAATGACTTCTCTTTAATACACATAAAAAATTCAACATTTAAATATTCCTATGAAAAAATTAATACAAGATATTAGTAAACTTCTCAATGAAGAACAAAAAATAAATGGTTATTATGCAGTGTTATTATCTGAAGACTCACACAATCAAGTGAAAGAATATGCTAATTATAAAATTGTTCGGTCAAATCATATAACAATTGCTTACGATCCTTCAATATCTACTGCAGAAAAACTTAGTGAATTACTAGGAAAAAGAATATCTATCACTACGAAAGAACTTTGTGAAAATGATAACATACAAGCATTCACAGTAGAAATGAATAATTTAGAAAGAACAGATGAAGGAATTGCTCACATTACAGTATCACATACTGAAAATGCAAAACCATTTGACTCCAATGAAATGCTGAAAAATCCCGATAGGGTTCGTAATATAGAATTGAACCTCAACGGCACTTTTAAGTTCATATCTCACCAATAAAAAAAGGGGAAGTGCAAAAACACCTCCCCTTTCTAAAAAATTAATTATAAAAATTAATTTATTACTTCAAGTTTGAAACCATCATTTTTCGATAGTATACGTTTGCATTAGCAGTGATACCATTACCAGTCACTCGGGTAAGACCTTGTGAGAATGGATTTGCAACAATTGCATCTCGGCTCATGAAACCAATAATCGGTGTGAATGTATTAGGATCTTGAGCTTTCAACATTTGTAGAGGCTGATATGGACAGTAGAAAATACCAGCATCATAAGGAGATGTACCTTTATATCCAACTGTTACAAGTGCAGTGTCTCCAACAGGAAGATATGGGTCAATATAAACTCTAAATTGACCATTCAATACACCAGCAAACAAATTGTCGGTTTCGTCAGATTTTAGATTATTTTTCAAGTTAGAAGAATAATCCAATACGCCAGCCATTTGAAGTGCAGAGGCAACATCAGCAGAACAGATAATTACATTACCTTTTCCTCTACGTGTCTCTCTTGCAATTTGATTTGCTTCAAGTTCCATTTGGAACATCAAACCTTTAAACTTCTCAACTGACCATCTACCATTTGAATCAACAAGTAAGTCAAATGTATTTGGTGTGGTTGCATTAGCTGCACCAGGTTTTGCAACGGTGTAAATGGTGCGAATGACTTGTCGGTTAATTTCTGCCAAAATTTCATTTGAAAGAATATTTGCCAATTCGCTTTCAGCATTCAATCCATGAGTTGCTTTCAAGTCTTGTGCCATTTCTAATGTATATTGACCACGGAGTTTTCTTGACTCTGCAGAAACAGACATTTTCTCAATTGAGAATGACATTTCAGGAATCTCATTGAATCCGGTTCTACCCAATTGTTCACCTGCAGATGTAACCATACCTGTTCCTGTAGCTGGAGCAGCAAAGAATGCAGAAACGGGGTCTAGTGCAGTGTGTGTTCCAGCACCGTCAGAAGAATATGTTGTATCAGCTTCACCATAGAATGCTTCTTTTCCACCATCAGGTGCAGCGGTACCATCATAAGCACTACCTTCATCCGCAAGTCTTCCTGGTGAACCGTATTGTGAACGCATTGCAAAAATCAATCCTACTGGAGATGTCATTGGCTGAACACCACAAACATCATATGCCAACAATTTTGGCATAGTTCTTCTTACAAGAGAAATCAACACGGGATCTACCCATTGTACTGAACCACCTGTTACATTTCCACCTTGAGCGGAAGGACTTCCACCAGCAGCATCCATAGCAGAACCCATTGGTGCGCCACCAACATTTTCTGATAAGAATAATCCTTGACCACTTTGTGTAGCAGCCTGTTGACGCATCATATTTTCTTGATTTTCCAAAAGAATAGCGGTTACACTTTTTCTGTATGCATCATCGATGTTTGGCAATTCCTCATGCTCAAGGATTGGTTGCCATTTTTTTTGAACTTGTTCGTTAAGAATCATACGTTCTCCTTTGTTAAAAAATTGAAATACTTTCTTTTATTTATTTATATATATCTTTTTTCAATTTTCAAAACTTATATTTTGAAATTGCTTGCTTATATATATCAATTGAAGACGGAGCACTTGCTTCTGCATGATAATCTTCAACTAAAGTTGATGCTTCAAATTGCTCATTTTCAACCATATCTTCATTTTTAGATTCTACATTACTTTCATTGTTGTTTGAAAAATAATGCTCTTTAATGATTTGAATTTTTTTCTCAAATTCTTCTTCACTTTCAAAATCAACAGATTCAGTTAGTCCAACTAACTGGTCTCTTTCTGCCATTGTAAGGTCAGATGATTTTTCAAAAATGATATTTTTTCTTTTCTCTTCTTGAAGTTGTTTTTTCAAGCGCATGTTTCTCTTTAAATGAGTGTTTACTTGCTCTTGAAGTTCTTCAGTTTTTTCTTCCAATGAAACTACTAAATCTTCTTTTCCTTCTGGGACATCAATGTAATTTTCTGAGAAAAGATTTTTCAAACCAAAAATAAAGTTTTCTGTGATTTCAGTGCGAACACCTTTTTCAACAGCCAATTCATTTTCTTTTAACCACTCTTCTGCAACATATGTAATATATTCATCAATTTTAGTGGTTAGATTATCAAGTTCTTCATGAAGTTGTTCAGCGTGTGCTTCTACCGCTTCTTTTAGATTATCATTATATTGTTCTTCTAACTCTTCTTTAATACTAGCAACTTCTTCGTTGATTCTTTGATTTAAAACAGTTTCAAACAAAATTGCTGCTTTCTCTTTAAACTCTTCAGTCAATGTCTCATCTTGTGCAAACAATTGATCAATTTGCTCTTTCATGTCTTTCTTTTTTGCCTTTTTCTTATCATCTTCATCATCGTCTTCATCCTCTTCTTTCTCATCATCATCTTCTTTCTCATCATCATCACTCATTTCAGGCATATCATCGTCATCGTCATCATCTTTTTTCTTTGCTGCTTCTTCGACAACTTCATCTTTTTCATCATCTTTACTATCATCATTAGCATCCATATTTTTCATTTCATCCATCAACTGAGTTGACAAAGTGTCAATCGTTGTGCCTTTTTCGATAGTGACTTGTGTAGCGGAAGCATCCATTTTCATCTCTTTCATCAAAGCATTGACTGTAGAATCGACTTTATCTTCATCTACAACAGTGCTTAGATCTGTAGAATTTTTAATAGTATCCCCGAATTTCTTTTTCATGAACTCGGAAATCTTATTTTTTAATTCGGTCTTAGTCATAAGATTCCTTTTACTTAATGGTTAATATGTCAGTCCGTTTATAGACTATTTATATTATTTTAGTTTTTAGCAATTTCTTTCAAGAAGTTATCAAATATTTTAAGAGTTTCCTGCTCTCTTCTTTCTCGCAGTTTTTCCTTTATACTTAATTCAACAGCATCTTTAGTATCTTCAAGAAGTTTTTCTAGTTTCTCTTCTTTTTTACGAACTTGTGAATTTGCTTTTTTCTCAATCAAAGATTTCATTTCTTTATTTTCATTCATAAGAACAAAAATCTTATCTTGCATAGTTTTAATTTCCGTTTTCATTTCTACTAAAGTATCAAACCAAGGCATTGGATTTGATGCAATAGTTTTTTCTTCATTGATTTCAGATTGTTTTTTCAAAAAAGTTTTTGTGTCTTCATTCCAAATCCAATCAACAGATTCCATTACCATATCAACAAACGCTTTTGGTGCAGATGGATCATAAACTACATCAATTGCTGCCAATTGAAAATCTTCTCCAACTAAAGAATAGCCTTCTTTTTGAATGAGAGAGCCAACACCCCGAGAAGATACACCTAATTTAACACCACCATCAACAAGACCACGTACAATATTTCCACATGGTGTATCCAACACTTTAGCTTTCCCTAAAATATGATTTCCATCTATATTTAATTCAGTGATTAGATGAGAAACCCTTTCAAGATTTACAGTTGGGTCAGCAGGATGATTCAATTCTCCTAATGCTCTTTGAGAATTTACTTTCTCATCTACATATCTTTTAGTTTCTTTTTCTAAAATTGGTAAAGAATACATTCTACCATTTTTATTAGTTTCTTCAGCTTGCATGAATATACCAGACAGATAATGAGTCTTTGCACCACTTTCAGATTCCTCTGTAATAGTTTGAATATTATCTGAACTCTCTACAAGTAATTTCATTTCTTCCTCTATCTTAAAGTTTTAGACCGTGCTTTGGTTTGTTTTCTTTTAATGAACATCTTCTTCATTTTTCCAGGATTAGCTTTTATTTTACGCCATCTTTTAAGAGAAGCTTTTCGGTCTTTTTCTTTTTGTTTTGCAGGTTTCGCAGTTTTTGGTAAACACATGACCTCTTTAACTTTTTTACCTGCTACTGATATTTCTCTATTTAGAGGTTTTTTATATTCATCTGATTTACAAGTCATTACAATTTTATCAAGACCGGTTCTTGGATTTCTTCTCCATCTCACATGAGCAAATCCTTCTGTGATATTATTTTTAAATAATTCCATATTAGAATTTACAAATTTATCAACTTTATTCTGTATGTTTGGGTCTTTTTCCCCAACAGAGTTTACAAAATTATTTAAAAGTTCAACGATTTTTGCTCTCTTTTTTTCTGAAAATTTTGACATATCTGCTATTGTTTTTTTAGGAATAGAAATTGCTTTTGTTGTATTTGTATTTTGTGTTTCATTCTTTTTATTTGAAACAGCAACCTCTTTAGTTTCGGCAGAATCTTCAGTAGGATTCATATATTCAAAAAATTCTTTTAAAATCTGTTCTCTCTTTTTTATATTTTCCGGAAATTTAAAAGTCTCTAAATTTTGAAATAAACTTTTAACTACTTGCATCAATAAATCTTCGATTTCTAAAATATTTTTAGAATTCAGAATATTATCGCTTACTCTATTAAGAACTTTTAATTTAGGTAAAGTAGCTAATAACTTGTTTTCATTTAATTTATTATTCTTTATTGCATCATGTAACAATATTATGAATTTACAGAAGACTGTTAAATTGTAATGTAAAAAATATAATGCACTTGGATGTAAATTTTTATTATAAAGACTTACTTTATTATTTTTGTCTAATAGATTTTCAAACAATTTTTCTAAAAGAGTATAATGTAATTTAACATCATTGAATTTTTTAAAATTGTCTTTATCATTTAAAATTAATTTACCAATATCAGAAAAATCCTGCTCTGTTGTTTTCTTTAATTTACTGACATCATTAATCAAAAAGTTTATAAACTTATAAACTCCTTCATCTTTGGCTCTATCAAGTTTGTGCCGACTCTGTTTGTCTTTTAATGTTTTTTTGAAATTATTTAATTTATCTTTAATTAAAGATGCTAAATCTTCAAGTATAATATTTTCTTCATCTGAGAAATCATTTACATCATCTTGTAATCTACTTTTAAATCCACCCTTATCATAAAGTTTAGTTCCTAAAGCATCTAATTGAGCTTTTACTTCTCTAGTGTTTGGATTATTTTCTCCTAACTTTTTTAGATATTCCGTATACTGATGATTTAACACCATGTATTTCTCAACATCACCCAATTTATTTTTATTAGTATAACTTATTACTTCTTTTGGTGAATCACTTGAATTAAAAAATTTGACATCAGGTAAAACAAAATTTTTATATCTAGAATTTTCTTTTTCAAGTTGAATTATTTTATCATTTATAGCTTGTATTTCATCTTCATCTGCTTTACCACCCGCTCTATCTTCTAATTCAATTAACTCCATACTGAGTCTATGAATTTGATTGAGGTTTGATTTTACACGATTTGTAATTTTAACTCGTTTTCTTTTTTCACCAAACGATAATGTATCTCTTATTTTAGTGGCTCCTTTATTTGCTAAACCACCAGCAATTGATTTAGCTTTACCAGATAGTGCATCAATTGCAGAATCAATAAAAGATCTTTCTAGCAATAAAAGGTCTACTCCAGAATTTACATAATAACTTTCATAATCTTCTTTTATAATGTTTGATAATAAATTATTCTGCGGATGCAGGTTGCTCGGTTGATTCTGGTTCTTCATTTGAATTTTCTTTATTAAAAATACTTTTTGATAATTCTTGTTTCTTGTCTTCTAATTTATCATATACTTTATTTGCAATAAGTTGCTCAAAGTTTTCTTTTGTTTTACTCATATCACCATCATTGATATTTTTAATCATGTCTTTTGCTAAATTTTCCATTATAATTCTCCAGTTGGGGTTGCAGCAGGAGGAGTAGTGCCTCCTCCACCTAAATCATCTATCATTCCACCTGATGTCGGTTCTGGAGTTTCAGGACCTAATCCACCCAAACCTCCACCTAAACCTAAATCAGGTCCTCCTAAACCACCAAGACCTCCACCACCCATTCCAAATCCAGGCTCACCTTCTTGTGGTGCAAATCGTTGATCATATTTTTCTTCTTCTATTTCTTCATCAATACGTTCAATATCATCATCACTTAATGCTAGTATATTTTTACGAATGTAATTTGCTGAAAAATATTTTCCTCTATATTCTTCAGCATCTCTCAATACATTCATTTTTTCTGTGAGTAATTCTAAGTTTTTTAATGCATTGAAATTACTATCTTGATCAAAAATGAAATGAATTTCATCTTTGATTTCATCCCATTGTTTTAATGAAACAATGTTTTTTAATATTAATTGTCTTTTTAATATTTCTAAGAAAAAATTTGAAAATCTTGTTCTTAGTCTTTCAATGAATCTTAAAAATTTATATTCTTCTCTGGAAATTTCACTGGCTCTACCTAATGAAAATCCACTCTCTGGTTGCATTCTTGAAATTGGAACATTCAAAGAACGAAACAATTGTCTTTGAAAAAATTCTAATTCATCTAATTGTGTGAAGTTCGCTTCGCTTCCTTGAATTGTATCAATTTCAGTTGTAGCACTTCCATTTCTTCTGGGCATCCAATAATCTTCAAGCATGGCTTGAAACTTTCTATCATCTCTTAATTGACCAGTTTTACTATCGTAAACCATTTTGTTACGATACTGATTCATTAGAGAATACATATATTGTTCTGCTTTTGCTTTTGGCAAGTTACCGACATCTACATAAAAAACTCTACGTGACGGTGCTCTACTCAATCTATAAATAATTGCCGCATCTTCTAGCATTCGTATTTGATTTAATGGTCTGAATGCCTTATGCAAATATGATACAACATTTGTTCTTCTTTCATCTAATAAACCACTTGTGATATAGATGATAGAATCAGGAGCAACTTTCAACACATTTTTTCTATCACCATCTGTTTCTGTATTGAACACTCCATTTTCAGAATACAAATAATAATCATTGAATTTTTGATTGATGTTTACTTCTTCCATTCCAATACGAACAGACGCATCATTTTCAGTTTTTTGTTTTTCTCGTATTTTTTTTATTTTAAAAGGATCTATAGGTCTGAGTTCTATGATTCCTTTTTGTGGATTTTGAGTATCTATGAGAACATGATAATAAATTCTACCATCTATAAACCATTTACGAAATATTTCAAATCCAGTATATTTAAAATTTAATTTGTCAAGAATGGTATAGAATTCATCTGAAATTTTTTCTTTCAGCATTTCAGAATAATCTTCTAGATAATCAAGTTCTATATTTACAGGGTATGTTTTTCTTCCAGAAATGATCGATTCATTTACAATTTCATCTATTGCAAGTTCACATTCTGGTTGCATTGCCATTGAGCGATACCTTGCCATCAAATCAAATTCATTGTTAAATGTATTATCTAAATTTAGATAAGTACCATAAACACCAGCAGACCCGACAATGGCTGAACCATCATCAACATCAGGTGGTGTGAAAGATTGAAGATTCGGTTCTTCTCTATCTTTCTGTTCTTCAAATTTCCATCCAAATAATGTAGCCATGAAGGTAAACTCCTTATAATAAATTAAACTAAGTGTTTCATTTATTTATCATTCACGATATTTAAAAATAAAAAAACCCACACTGTTCAAAGTGTGGGTTTTTTGTTATATGGTAATAATGTTTAATTATTAACCTGTAAAAGCACCTGATGAAGGAATGACCCATCCACTTGTTTGTTCAGCTGGATCATTAAATGGATTATCTGCACCAATTGCACTAGCAGAACCGCTAGTTGTTGGAACTGTTGTTCCAGAAGCCTTCTCCCAATATTGATAAGCAAAAGTTACACTAAATTCTTCAATAGTATCTTTAGTATCCCAACTTAAATCAATAGCACTGACATTAATTGGAAATGCGTCTTTGAAAAAATATGAACCATTGTACCTAGCAATATCTACTATTACATTTCCTTTTTTATCTAATTGATGAACTTCCATATCACCAAATATTTGAGGATTATCTCCAAATCCCGTTGCCGATTCAAATATAGCTTTACCTGGTGCCATATATTCAATCCAAGCTTCAAATAAATGTCGTATTCTATAATTCTCATCATTAATAACAGTTACTGTCCAATCTGCAAATGTTCTATCTATAGAAGGAACTTTAAATTCTCTACCTAAAAAATTTATAGGAACACTAGCGATTGTAGATTCTGGTATTTGTGCAGTTTTAATAAAAAATGATGCATAGTTATCATCACTTATACCTAAAGAATTTCTAACACCTGTTAACTCGCCATTTGTCGGCAATTTTATTTTAGCATAAAATAGTGATGGTCTTGCTCCTCCACCAACTAATTTATTTCTTAATGCGGTAACACTGATTCCCATTTATTCTCCTTTGAAAAGTGGGCGCTATGCGCCCGTTATTTCTTATACACCCAAGTCGGTAAAGTCTACTGACTGACCAACTGCTGTGAAGTTTAATTTTATGAAGTTGATTACATATGTCGGTTTTACATATATATCAGCTACAAATTTATTTTCTTCAATAAGTGCATTCGTGTTGTTTGTTTCATCACAAATTACACGGAAATCAGAAATACCTTGTTGTGCCACAACAGTCTCAAGATATTTTTCAGCTACTCTAGCAAATTCGGTCCGAGTAGTTGGTGTATTAAATTCAAATAATCTTGTTCTTGCTTGCGCAACAACAAATTCCTTCAGAGTAATAAACAATCGTCTTACATTAATTCGATCAAATGCACTTGGAATTCTTTGTAATGTCTTATCACCATAAAGAATAGTTCCTTCTCCTCGGAATGTTACAACTGGATTAATTTGATTGACATATAAATCATCACGTTGTTTTTGTGAAGGATTGTATGCTAATTTTACAACGTTCTTAATTGCTCCTCTTGCAGTTCCAGCAGGAGAATACCAAGGTTGAAAATTAGCATCAGTCTGTGCCATCAAGCCAGCAAT
>Ga0255751_10005074_pt1 | contig 11785 bp, 6 predicted proteins | sample 071ome_20_FD_179951 | JGI IMG/M metagenome (GOLD analysis project Ga0255751, IMG submission 179951) | Coastal salt marsh microbial communities from the Groves Creek Marsh, Skidaway Island, Georgia - 071412BT metaG (version 2) | ecosystem: Environmental > Aquatic > Marine > Intertidal zone > Salt...
ATTCTCTACAAGTTCTACAATTTCAACTTCATTTAAAGTTATTTGAAGTGCATCATATGCTACTCTCACATCTACTTTAATATATGTGTATTCGGGGTCTATAATTTTTGGAAGAACCGTAATTACGTTTAAATTTTCTAACTGTAATCTAATTTGTTCTTTTTCTGCTTCTGTTAGTATAAATCTATTTTTTGGTTTAACCGCACAAAAAACACTTCCATATAAAGGTGGACTATTTTTTTCTCCACCCCAAACCGAAAGTGTATCAATGAATGGAAAATATTTCATTAATATTATTTGATAATCTTTTTCAGTAACTGTTCTGTTTTGACTAAAAAATAATTTTCTTGCATTGTTGCGAATGGTGTCTACATTTTCTTCCTCCACTCCTTGTGAAGAAAATTGTACAGTTTGTATTAAACTTGTGAACGCAAATAGATTTTTATTTACAATATCAAAATTTACACAATCATTACCTTCTTCTCCAGAAGTCACAAGATATGATATTTCTATGATATTATTATTTTTTATATCTTTTCCAATAACTCCATCACCAAAAATAATTTGATATTTTCCATTATAATTTTGTTCAATGTAGTAAACTTCTGATTCTGAATCTAATAACGTAATATCATATATTCTATAATATTTTATACGTGCAGTATCTTGAGCGTTTTGTCTCACATAAACATCAAGATAATTTAAATCTATATCTGCACTTGAAATTTCAAATTTCTTTTCAAGTAATAAATTATTTACTACAATGTTTTCAGTAACATAAGAACCTTGAATCAAATCTATATTTGAAGAATATTGATTTCCACGATTTAAAGAAACAGTATCTCTACTTACAAATGGAAGAATAGTTCCGTCTGCTTTTGAACCAACAAATTCCGTTCCTGTTTTTACAGTAAGAACGGTATTTAAATTACCAGTATTTGTTAGTCTTAAATTTATAATAGCCTTGGGTGCTATTTTAGAATTTGCAAGATATCCCATTTGTTTTGCTATAGACACAACATTCTTTCTTTGTTGTGCTGTGTCCAAGAACATCTCACTTGCTACTTGATTTAAATAATATGCAGAGTATTGAGTGTTGTATGTTAGTAAATCTACTAAAAAATTTAATCCAGAAGAATCAAAATCATAGTCTTTAAACTCAGAATTATTTTTAACATAATCAATTAAATTTTGTCTTAATACAACAAAGTCTAATTCATTAATGTTTTCTGAAGGAATCTTAGACATGTTAGCGTATTCTCTTTAATGTTCTTGCAAATGTTAATAATTCTTGAGGATCAGATTTTAATCTATATGATATATTAATTGTTATGTTATTCAAATCTTGTTCTACGGTTACATCTTCTAAAATCACTCTTCTTTCATAATTAACTATTTGATTTCTTATATTTGTTCTTAGTAAATCTTCTTGTATAAAATTATTTAATTCAAATATGTAATCCTGTATGCCTACTCCAAAGTCATTGTTATATAATTTCTCTCCTTGGCGAGTGAATAACAGATGATTTAAAGCACGTTGTATTGCTGTTTTAGCATCTAAATTTTTAACTTGTTTTGTTGTAGGATGTGGTATAAATTTTAAATCTATATCTGAAAATCTTGACATTTATTTTTAACCTTAAATTTATTTATCTAGCTATTTTTTAACGAACTCTATAAAAATAAATTTCACTATTAGTTACTGTGAATGTCAAACTTTCCATCTGAAGATTTCCGTTTTCATAACCAATTAAAATATAAGGTTGTATTATAGAAGTTTCTTCTTTTCCGATTTCTATTTCCCCTATAAATTTTTTCTTTTTTCTTCTACCAAATTTAAAAATCTCATTGATATTGCCATTCAATTGAGTAGCAATTTTTCGATTGTTTCTTCTTCCTTCAAACAAAACGCCCATGTAGACATCTACTTTATTTATCTCAGGAAGAATAGTATAATTTCCATTATTAAAAGATGCTTCTAATTCAAACTCATAACGATACACAAAATCGTTTACTATGGAACTTGAATAATTTGGTAACTCTAACACATCTTCAGTAAAAATTCCATGAATGTATTTGTTTTCTAATTTACCTTTAATTGTAAATTCATAATCACCACCTGTTGGTCCTCCAGTAAAGTAATTAGAATTATTTGACAAAGATAATATAGTTGTGTCATTTAAGGTAAAGCTTCTAGTGGTTCTAAACGGCGTAAATGTCACAGCAATTGGCTCTGGATTAGCTTTTATTCCAGAAGAAGGATTAGAATCTTTACTTGTCTGATCTAAAATGTTTTCTAAATCTAATAGAGAATTGTTTGGCAACAACTCATTAATTTTATTTTCATCAATTGGTGGTGGAGCAGCAGTACTTGTTACCGGATTATCATCTTTATCTAATAATTCTAGTCTTGCAGCAATGTATCGAACTGGATATGCATCAAAAGGTAAACCTTTTGGTAAATAAGAAAGAAACACCATAGAAAATCCAAATTCACTTGAAAGAGTATTTCTTATTTTGGCAATCTCTGCATATATTTTAGCTTTTCTATATAATATTTTGTTAGATTTGGAAGTAGCTTCTGCTTCTTCTTTAGGTGCTATTCCTATATTGCTTAAATTTGTATATAAAGCACTTCCTACATCAAATAGATTTGAAGGTATATTGGTCAATTGATCTATTTGATTTTGTATAGAAGCACCCAAATTTTTTGCACGGTCGTAGTCCGATTGTCTATCAGGCAAAACAGATATTTGAGATGACTCTTGTATTTTTGTATCTTTGTTATCATGATTTGATGTTTGTGCAAAAAGATTATCAATCTCATCCACAATGGCATCCGCTGCAGCGGGGTCTAGTTCTCTAATTTTATTTAAATGTACTTGTACAGTACTGAGTTTACTTGGTCTGAATGTTTTTGTAGGTTTTTTGGAATATCCTTCTGTACTCGTTAAATCTGCAGCAAGCTTATCATATCCTTCTAATCCAGTTTCTTTACAATATTTTGCCCAAATTGAACCTTCAAAATTAATACTGAAATTTAAAAGTTCTAATAGAACATCAATAACATCAATTAATTCAATGATTCTTTCTTTTAAATTTTTAAGAAATTGTATAATAGTATCTAAAGCTTCTGTATTTGGAGTAAATGTTCTTTCTAAAGAGCGAACATTATTTTGTAGAGATTTAATTGTACTTGTAATGCCTAACATGTCGCTGAAATTCATTTTAGCCCAGCTACCACCACCTGCAGTATTAAACGGTTGCATTTCTTCTTCCATGACTATACCATCAGCTATAATATCATAATCAGTTCCATTATATTTTGCAACTTGTACATATTGAGATGGTTGAATATAATCAAAGTTAGTTGTGAAATTATTAGCACCTGGCTTCTCTTCAATTTTAACAGTAAATTCATATACATAGTTTTGTGCTTCTACTGCTGTAAAATTATAAAACTTTTGTATATAATTCTTATATAAAGAATTTTGACCTGCTAGAGGATAACTGTTATGATAGAATACTACATTGGCAGAGTTTGTTATATTTTCAACAGTGGTTGAAGCAACACTTAGCGTATCTATTTGGTCACGTTTTTCTTGTAGATTTTCGTTAATTAAAGCCGCTCTTGCTTTTAATTGGTCTACAGTTTTCTTCTTAACCAAATCATAAAGAATATCTTTATCTTTCTCTAATTCATGTAATCTCTCTATTCTTTCAGTTTCTGCTAAATCTGGAGGAGTTATTGAAAACATATCTGATATATTCAAATATTCATTACGAATTATACTTGAAGCATTCAATAAATCTTGTTGTGCGGTTTGTATCAAATTAAAAATGGTTAAGTCTCTGGCAGGTTCACCTGAAGTGAGATTTCCATTTTCATCCGTTTGTGTTAACTGAAGTCTGAGTCGCTGATATATCGAATTATATTCATTTACCTTTGAAATAAAGTTTTGTAAATTACCGAATTTACTTGTTTCATATATTGTAGAATCTGGTCCATATTTTTTTACTAAAACACTAACTCTTCCAAAATCATTAAAAACAAATTTCTGAAATTGTTCTATGTCATTGAAATCTACGGAGTTTTCAAGATTTGCTGCAAAATTTGCAGCACTGTAATATATAATTTCTGATTTTACTTCTTTTATATCATCAACATAATCTGCATATATTGCTCTAATTCCTATGTCATATCCATCATAAACTTCTACTGGTGTGGTTTCTTTTAAGTTAAAAGCAAGTAGTTCATCAAAAACTTCTCCGGCTTGTTCTTCAGCGTTTTGATTTAAAATTGCCATATCACCTTCATCATTATATCCTTGATTTTTTAAATTCTCAAGAAGTCTTTCTTTTCTTTCCGATGGCATGTTCGCAATTGGATCAGCAGGAAAAATATAAATATCTTTCAATTCATTATCAATAGGATTTCTTTTTATCGAATATAAATCTTTTTTATCATAACTTGTTGTACTTGCACTTATGAATGATTTTTGAATGTCGGGTATTTTTACATTAGAGAGTATTTTTACTCTTTTTGTAACAGGTGCAAACAATCCTGTGATTTCATCATGTACGCCCCACAGGTCTTCAAATTGAAAAAAGTTTGACAGACCAGCAATTGTTTCAAGAAGATTGTTTATTTGAGTTCGATTTGTACTAAAGTCAACTGAAAAATATAAAAATAGAGCCTCATACAAACCAACAGGTCTTGATAAATTTTCCAGAGATTGTTTAAAGTCTATATAATCACTTTTAATATAACTTTTTCCTCCACCCAATCGTTGACTAATACTTGCACCAACTTCAGTATTTTCAGAATTTAAAAAATACCTTTCATATTGATTTAAAATTTTATCACCACTTTCTATAAGATCTTCTGCAGCGGTTTTTGTGTATGGCAAATAGTATGGAATATTTTTATCAGAGACATCATAAAATTTCTTGTATGCAATTTCTGTTTGTTCTTGCAAAGAAGTTGTTGGAAGTCCTTGAGGTCCCCAATCTTTTAAATTTGGAGGTATTACTAAAGCATACAATCCTAACCTTAAAAAAGCATCAAGAACATTGTATATGTAACTTGCAATGTATGAAGCAACAGCCGCCATAAAATTTGGAATGAGATACATAAAATCACGAAATATAGAAAGTGCTGTAATAGCGAAATCAAAATTGTTCACTACCAAGGTGCGCATTTTTTCTAGATATTCTCTATTCTCTTCTATGAATGCGGCATTTCCTCCTGATAAAACATTTTTAAAATCTTCAGTAACATCTTTCCAATTACCAGGACCTGTTGGATTATTCCATTCCTCCTGTGAAAGTTGATCTGAAAATTGAGTAAGTGTTCTACCTAAAGGATAGCGTTTATCACTCATTTAAGGTCCTTGTTTTTAATTTTTTTCTCAGCTTCTTCTATAAAATTTAAACACATTTTTAATGTATTTTGAATTTCAGATAAGTCTTTAATCTTTTTGTCTTTAGAATCTTGAATTTTTTTATTTACATGTTCTGTCATATAATTTAGTTCCTACTATGTGATAGTCTCTATGTGTTTTCTCTGTATTTAAATTACTGTAATCTTCAATATCTTCATCTAACATTTTTTCATACTCAAGTAAACTATTTACTGATAATCTTGTTTGTTCAGCAATTCCATTTGGTTCAAGATACCATAAAATAAATTCTATAAGTTTGAATGCTAAATTTTTTGGTTCTCCAGAAGATAATGTTTTGAATTCTTCACTTCCACACAAAGCTGTCCATGTATTTAAGTCGTAACCAATATCTTGTTTTAAAACACCATCGATTTGTTGAAAATCACCGATCACATCATTTATTTGAGATATGCTTGTTTGGGGTAGAAAGGGATATTCTGTGAATACATTTTCGTAATCTGAAAATGTTGACCTTGGTATTATTGTAGCAGGAACACTTGCACCGTCAATAAAGTTTCCTAAGAAAGCAGTGTCAGATGCTTTGGAATCATTTGTCCAACCTGTTGTTTCTAGATAGTTATTCCAATGTGTTTCATTGGTTGGAAACATAATATCATATAAACATTTGTCTTGTCTTTCTTTACTATTTTGAGGATTTATAGTTGTTTTATGATTTTCTAATTTTATATTAAAGTTTGTTTGATTATTTGTTCCTGACTCATCCTTTAATTGTTTTGCAAGTTGCTCATAAAATATACCGATTTTTGTTTCAAATAAAAGACAAAATAAACTAGGAACAAAATATGTATATTTTTTTGATATATAAGAATCTGAATTGGTTAAATTGTTAGCAAATCTACTAGTTACAACTTTATTTTCCAAAAATGGTTTTTTATAGTTGAATGTATCTGTATATGCGTAAAGTGGGTTTTGATTAAAATATGGATAATAAAATTGGGTATATAAAAAAGCATGATAGCTAATAGGAGTAAAGCTACCCGGTGTTTGGAAATATTTATAAGCAGGATGTTTAAGAATTTCTTGATTATCTATGCTCGCTATTCTAGTAGCTACAACATCTGCTTCTGCATTAACTATACCATAAAAATCACCATTGTTTCCTAGAAGCATTGCAAAAAAATCATTTAAAAAGCTAAATATATCTTGAAATATTCTCCATATTCTATCACCAAAATTTAAATCAATATTAATAGGTTTTGGAATCTTACCTAAATTTAGAATACTAAAAGGATTACTTGTCCTTGCAAATAATGAAATAAATCTATATTTTCCTCCTCTTGCTTGTCCAACACCATTTATTATTAATCTAGATTCAAAAGGCTTTCTATTGATACGTGCATAATAAGTTCTAGTAAAACTAGAACCATTCCCAATGTAATTAGCACCTGTTGAAAAATGCTGATTATAAAATAATTTTGTATTTGTCTGACCTTTGTATGAACTGGATTTTTTAACATCACCCACATCACCTATCCAAATAGTCATGTTAGCACCAGAAGGTATTAAATTCCCATCTACACCTCCACGTACTTTATCTGTAGTCATACTAACATTTATTTGAATATCTACACCAGTTTCAAAACCATTCTCTATATCACCCCACTCTCCTTGCCAATCATAGTAACCTACAAATCCTCCAGATTTAGCATAGTCTGTAGTATTTCTATTATCGTAATTTTCAACAACATCATCTGTTTCAACTCTTAATCTCCAATCAACTGACGGATTGTCAATATTTTTAAAAGGTTTAATTACACCTTCACTGCTATATATTATTTCCATTCCAATAGGAGCCGGAGAACTAAAAACTTTCTTGTCTAAAGCTAATCCTAAATCATTATTATAAGGACCAATACCCAACCCACGATTTCCTTCGCCATCTTTTAATGCCTCATCGGGACACATATAATGACCAAGATAATCATAAAAATTTTTACTTGGAACTCTCATAATGTTATTGGTATCATCTGTAGTAGGATTCCAATTTTTGTTAATCACAAGTTCTGAAGACACAACAGTGGCAGTTCCTATTACCTCTTCAATTATTTTTTTTATTTTTCTTAAATATGTTTTCATTATTTTTTTTATATTAACGTGTAATAATCAAACTATGATAAAATGGTGTGCTACCTGTTATTGTGTTTTGATTGACAGGTGTTGCGCCTGCGCCTATTGTAGTTCCACTAATAGGCGCAGATGGATTAGATGATGACAAAATATCATTGTATATTACGTTCATAGTTCTTGTAATTGAATTTCCACAAGCAGTAAAAAATTTTAAAGTTGCGACATTATCAACTTCTTCTGGTGTAAAACTTATTTGTGTAGCATAATCTCTAAGAAACCCAACAAAAGTATTCGATGAATTATCAAAAGATATTTTATAAAATTGATTATTTAAAAAATTTGGGGAATTAGTTAAAGTTGTAGCATCTAATTCTATTACAATAGGATTGAAAAATAAGTAATTATTATTAGCATCTGGAGCAGGACTAATTATATCATATTGCTCTAAAACAGGAGCCGAAATATTACAAGATTCATCAATAGTTAATGCTGCACTTGAATTCGCCATTCCCATAAAAATATGTAAATTTTTAAGAGATGCATTGTTATTTAAAAAATTCACATAAGTAAAATTTCCCCCTGATGCCACTGTTTCCGAATTAATTGGAATATTATTACTAAAATTTCCACCTAAGTACGAAATGTCATAAGCTACGTCTGTTGAATTTACAACATCAGGTATGTTCCATTTAGGTCCAACTGGTGTAAAGGTATATACCTCATCATCAGATACATACGTGCCTCCACTACTGTTAGAAGGTTTGTATATAGTTGTTCCAAATAAATCTACCGTATATGTTTCACCTTCAACACCTGTAACATTTAAAGTAACTTTGTTTATGTTATTATCGGTTGGAGGAGTGAGTAATGTCCAAGAAGCTAAAGCTGCCGCCTGTTCTCTATTATATGTTTTTGAATCTTGTACTGTATTTGTAGAATCTTTTACGTTAATAGAGATGTTTTCAAAATCATTACTGCCTGCACTTTTTAAAAAAGAAACAACAATTCTAGTGTTAAAAACTTCTATTTTAGAGATATTTAAACCTACACCAGGTGCTCTAGAAGGTACGGGATAATCAAATATTGTACCTTGAGATATGTTTTCAAAAGCATATAAATCAGGTTCTAATAAAATATCAGCTATTGTATTTGATTTTAAGTTTAATGAACCATCATATAAAGTAACATAGCCTGCAGCGTTTGCACTTGGTCCTCCACTAGAAGTTACAGTTAAAACCTTTGCAGTGGCCAGTGAATCTCCAGTCCAAGGCTCTGCTTTAAATCTATATGTCAATGGTGCAGTTATATTTCCAGAAACGTCATGTCCATACAAAACTACTTCATGTGAACCCGCAGTGTTAATTGTTATATTACTTGGAAATGTTGTAATTTCTGCTATTGCTGTACCATCTATAGTTCCTGTAACTTTATCAGCACCAGAAATTTCATCAAATAGATCTACTTCTAATGTTATTGGTGGAGAAGAAAATTGACCAGTTTTATTTCGTAAGGTTAATAGCGGTGGTGTGTTATCCGGCACAGGACCAAAAACTGCTGAATCTCCAGCTACACCAGAATCGTGTGTAGTTTCACCTGACATAGTGAAGAAATATTCATTATCTCCCAATTCCATTGGAAAATTAAAAGATATTAATTGACGGTCACCAGATGTTACAACATCACTAATATATCCTCCAATACTCGCAGGATAACTACTACCACTTAAAAGTGTCCATCCTGCATTTAGTAATGTTGACCTATCACTTGCCTTACCTGTTATGAAGAGCAGTTTTCCAAACTGATCTTCCATCGAAACGCCATTTTTTTTGATTTGGTAAAAATACCAATTCAAACTTCTTAAACCGGCATCACCTTGGCTTCCTTGTTGTGTGCCTCCCGCAGAAACTGTTATATATGCAGCATCTAATGACTTTGCTGTCCAAATAGGACCAAAATTCGGGTCTGTACCCGTATAATTAAAATTTGTTCCTAAATTAAAAAAACCTATACTAATTGACATTTCAAATATTCTTTATAAATTGTTTTAAAAATCCAATAGGAGAACAATAACTCTCCCACACTTCACGATTAAATTTTTGTTTTTTTATGATATTATTATTTTCTACAAATTCTTTTATAATAATTTCTAGTTCACTTATACTTTCATTTCCATTTAATACTATAGCTACTTCATTTAAATGAATATCATTTTCAAATATAAAATCTCTATCAGTGTTTATTAATATTGGTATTCTTCCCATCATCAGTGTTTCATAAAAACGATAGCAATAATTTCCAGCACCTCTATAACATACTGTAAATAAATTGTTTTCTATGTTGAATAGAAATTCTTTTTTTAATAGTAAATCTTTTGTACCTGTGAGTAACTTATTTCTTATAATAAAATTAGTTTTGAACTTCAATAATCTAAATTTATTAATAATTTTTTCTCTTCCATATAATAAATGACCACAATATCCAATACTTATATTATTTACGTAAGTATTTTTAAAACTGTCTTCACAAAATGCGGGAAATGAAAATTCAGTTTTTTTCTTTTTCGATTTTAGTAATGCAGTTCTATATAATATGACATTATCTTTATAGTAATAATCACAATCGTTTATATCATTTGAAAATGCATAGACTTTATCATTGAAACTATTTAATAAGTTAAAAACAGAATCGTGTATTTCAAAGTTTAGTAAATCTGGAAAAACTATAATTGCATTTTTATCATCAATATATTCAAAAGTTTTTTTACAAAAATCATCAACACCTTTAAATTTTATGTCATCATGCATTGAATTTTTACCATACAACGGCAGTACATCACGATTAAAATTATGAAATTTTTCATTATATAATAAAGGTATTTTCATTCTATTTCTATTTCTTCAAACTCCACAATTCTTAGTAAAAAGCTATCCATAATATTTGGTGGCTTGTTCAATGGTGTTTTTAAACTTAAAATAAACGTACCATCTTGAGTCGAACCTGAACCATCTTCTATATTAACACTATTATTATTCATTGTCACATTTACAGCAGTTGCTCCAAGTTTATAATTAAACTCAAATGCCGTAGAATTATAATTGTGATAATAGTCTGAACCAGAATTTCCTTTTGATGTAAGTGTAAATGTTCTAGTTGGATTTGATGTAGCATATTCATTTGCACTATTTGCAGTAACTGTACCATCCATGAAAATTGGTTTAAAATATTTTGACCAATACTCTAGAGTATTACCATTTGTTGCAGTCAAATAGTGTGATGTATTATCATCATATTCCTTGAAGAAAATATTTGCTCTTGATGTTCCTGATTTTCCTTTTTTCAATATTTTAAATCTATGTTGATTTACGATTTCTGCAACTTCTATTTCCAAACCACAATGACTATAATCAAAATCATACAGGTGAGTGCTTTCAGAATATGAAACTAAATCTCCATATGGATCATCATTTGATAAAGGCTGATATCTAATTTTTCTTATTTGTAATGTGTCTCCCGCAGCAAAACCATGAGAAGCTGGATTGTCATTAATTAAAGTTTCCAATACTATGTAACGATCTTCTCCATCAGTAAAATACAATGTACCCACCGCAGATTCTTCACATGCAGTATCAAAAGATTGATATCCGGTTACGTCTTCTGCATAGATTGGCACACCTTGAGTAAATGCAAATGAATTGTAATTATAGATAGTTAAAAAGGAACTCAGTGCAGAGGTAACAGTAACTACATCTTTTGCTGTTAAACTACTAAGAGATGAATCCGTGCCGTCTCTTGTAAAATCAGTACCACGATACAAAATAACTTTTTCTGTAGCCGCTGAAGGAACCATAAAAGTTGGGCTATTACCTTCTTTATCTCCAGTAGATGATGTTCTCAATAGGAACTGTCCGACACCCTCTACATCAAAACCACTATTTTTTAAATCTGGTGATTGTGATTTTGATTGAATATTAAATCCTATGCGATTGATTTTTCCATTATAAATTTGATTATGAGAATATGGAGGAGTCACTGTAATGCTTGTAGAACTTTCTACTTGATTTACCGTGTGGTACATTTTATATACAGGAAGAATTCCTGATTGAAGTGATTCCAAAGCTCTCGTAGTCTTAACTGCTCTCGTAAGCGTAGTGTTAGAAATTCCGCTGTTTATGTCTGCACCGTCAACACGATACACACTCACTAAACGATTTCCTTCTAACGATTCAAATCTATATTCATCACCATTAATAATA
>Ga0255751_10005088_pt1 | contig 11772 bp, 16 predicted proteins | sample 071ome_20_FD_179951 | JGI IMG/M metagenome (GOLD analysis project Ga0255751, IMG submission 179951) | Coastal salt marsh microbial communities from the Groves Creek Marsh, Skidaway Island, Georgia - 071412BT metaG (version 2) | ecosystem: Environmental > Aquatic > Marine > Intertidal zone >...
ACAAGTAAAATTGGTCATGCACTTATAACTTATTTTGACCTAGACGCAAAAGGTTATAGAACTGCAAAAGGTAAATGGGAAGTGAGGTACTAATGACAAGCTTTGAATTTTATTGTTGCGTTGGTTTTTTTGGTTTAATAATGGGAATGGTGGTAGTAGCATGAGTGAATATGTTTGGTGCCATGGTCCAAGTTGCCATACAAATCACACAGTTGACAGGGTGCGAGGTAGTAAAGGTAACAAGGTCCTAAGAACTCGTAAGATACAATTTAATCCAGAATATTTAAATATGTATTCTTATTTTTGTAGTAATGGTTGTTATAATGACTTTGCAAATAAATATATTGAACAAGTTATTGCGATTGCACCTAGACGCGAGCCGCTAGAAACACCGATTGAAAGAGTTGAGAAAACAACTCATACTACTAATTGGGGACATACCTATACTAATACTAGGATAATAACTGTTGACAATAGTTCTGGATAATATATTATCCTATATATAACAGAAAGGAATAATATGACAAAAGCAAAAACATTAAAACCAGAGTTCTTGCCAGGTGGAGCGAGAAGACAAGAGATGTTAGATAAGGCAGTTGATTATCTAATTACACCTGGTGCAAGTCAATCAATCAAACATGAGTTTTGTTTAACTTATCTTAAGATGACTGAAACAGAATATCTTGAGGCATTAAACAAAGCAACTAACGGTGCATTAGTGGGGGACTTATGGAACTAAAACAAAAGGTTAACACAGATGCAGTTGAATTTAAAATCATCGAAGATGTTAAAGATGAGCCGACACTAGAGTCGGCTCAAGAGTTTGTTGGTGGAATGGTTGAAGGTATATCATTTCCTAACGGTGATTATCTTATAGTAAATGAGGAAGGTAAGTTGATGGGTCTACCATTAAATCCAGAAGGTACAGCGTTATGGCGTATGACATTTACTAAAGAAGAGTATGCATTTGGATATGATGACTGGGTATCTGGTCCCGCTATCCTTATAAAAAAGAAAGCCCTTAAACGTTGGGCATAGTTTCTGTTAGACTAGTAGCGTGGTACCGATAGAGGTACCACGCCAATCCCAAAACTTCAAAACTTTTAATTAATTAAATATATATTTATATAAAAGGGGTCCCAGACTATACCCTTTATGCTTTGATTTATAGATTTATAGGGTATAAATACTTATAAGGTTCCAAAATTAAACCTAAAAAAATTTTGCAAAAAAATTTTTGAAATGGAAGTAGATTTAGATAAGATAAAAAAATTACCACCTGATGTCAGGAAAGAGTTCATGAGAACTTTTGTAAAGTATTCTGACAAAAAGAAAGAACATAAAATCAAAAATGACTTCATGTCTTTTGTTAAACATGTTTGGCCAGAATTTGTTGAAGGTGGACATCATAAAAAAATTGCAGAAAAATTTAATCGTATTGCTAACGGTGAATTAAAACGTGTTATTATCAACATGCCACCAAGACATACTAAGTCAGAGTTCTCTAGCTTCTTGCTGCCCGCTTGGATGATCGGGCGTAACCCTAAATTAAAAATTATTCAATCCACTCACACCACGGAACTCGCAGTTAGATTCGGGCGTAAAGCAAAAACATTAATGGACTCGGAAGAGTATAAACAAATATTTGACACTCGTCTTAGAGAAGATAGTCAGGCAGCTGGTAAATGGGAAACCCAACAAGGCGGTGAATACTTTGCAGCAGGAGTTGGATCAGCGATTACTGGTCGGGGTGCAGATTTATTAATTATTGATGACCCACACTCGGAGCAAGATGCTTTGAATGTAGAAGCTCTTGAGCGTGCTTATGAATGGTATACATCAGGTCCTCGTCAGCGTTTACAACCGGGTGGTACAATTGTTTTGGTTATGACAAGATGGAATACAAAAGATCTAACCGGTAAATTATTACAAGCACAATCAAAAGAACCAAAGTCGGATAAATGGGAGATCATAGAATTTCCTGCTATCATGCCTTCAGGTGAACCGGTGTGGCCAGAGTTTTGGAAGCTTGATGAATTAGAAGGAGTTAAAGCTTCACTATCTTTGCCTAAATGGAATGCGCAGTGGATGCAAAATCCAACTTCAGAAGAAGGAGCTTTGATCAAACGTGAATGGTGGCAGAAGTGGGAATCTGATTCATTACCTCACTTACATCATGTTATACAATCTTATGATACAGCGTTTATGAAAAAGCAAACAGCGGATTACAGTGCGATAACGACATGGGGAGTCTTTTATAAAAACGAAGATAGTGGTCCACAGTTGATATTATTAGATGCTTTAAAAGAACGTTTGGAGTTTCCTGAACTACGTCGCGTTGCAATGGATCAGTATAAATATTGGAATCCTGAGACAGTTATTGTTGAATCAAAAGCGTCTGGTCTACCTCTAACTTATGAGTTGCGAAAAATGGGGATACCTGTTATAAATTTTACACCCTCAAAAGGTAATGATAAACATACGAGGGTAAACAGCGTTGCACCTCTATTTGAGAGTGGATGCATATGGGCGCCCACAAATGAAGCCTTCGCTGAGGAAGTCATTGAGGAATGTGCAGCTTTTCCTTATGGTGACCACGACGACTTAGTCGATAGTATGACACAAGCTGTAATGAGATTTAGACAAGGCGGGTTTTTGGAACACCCAGAAGATTATTTGGATGAGCCATTGCCTGAACCTAAAAGGACATATTACTAATGGGATCAATATTTAAATTTTTAAAATCTTTAACAAGTCTTGCAAAGAATAAAAACATCACCATAGATGAAGCTTATAAATTTGCAAAACAAGAGTTTGGTGAAGTTAATGATTTATTAAAATTACAGATCAATAAAATTTTTAAAGAGGTTGAAGCACCAAGTATCAAGAAACCTTCTAAAACAGAAGGTAAAGTTATCGAAGCAGTGTTTGAACCTGGTGTAGATAAAAGAGGTAAAAGAGTTGAAGAGTCTGAAAGTCAGTTAATGAAAAGACTTGAAGAAGGAATTAAGACTTTAAAAGTTCCTCAAAATTTAACAACTGGTTTAACTAGAACATTAGCTAGAGAAATTTTAATGAAAAGAGGAATAGATCTTGGTAAAGGTATGGATCCAATAGAAGTATTTAGAAGTAAATTTGGTGAAGAAATTTTAGGCGATGTTGCTAACCTTGCAGATGAATTAGTTGAAATGGAAGCAATGGGTAAGACTCCTAAAAAAATAGAAGAGATTTTAAAACAAGAAGGACTTTTGGATGTCAAGATGCCTAAAGAACCCCCAAGAGGATATAGCGACGAGGAGCTAGCAGCTATTCAAAAAGAAATTGATCAAGAAGATGTTTTATTAAAGTTTGATCCAGAAGATAGAGAACCCAATGCAACAGGTGGACGTGTTGGTTTTGCTTTAGGAAGTTTACCAAAAGGTATTCAAGCTTTAGTTAAAACTATAAATAAAAAATTTGGTAAAGAAACATTAAAGACTGCAGATGAAATGGAAAGACCTAAAGCTGCAAAAGAAAAAGAAATGTTTGAAAAGTTTGAGTCTAGAAATCCTGATCGAAAAAGAAAATTAACAGATGATGAGATCAAAGATTATGAAGAAGAGTTAGGAGATAGTGAAACTTGGATGATGGAAGGAACGGTTGAAGAAGCAGAAGAAGCTTTAAGAAGACAAAAAGAATATCAACAAGATATGTTTACACAATACAAAGCAGGTCGATTAGATCCACAACCTGGAGAAAAAGGTAGAAAAGAATTTTTAGAGAGTAAACTTGAAGAGATGGAAATGTCTGGGGATAAAAGATTAATGACAGTTGATGAGATTGAAGAATTATCAAATATGGATCTTGAAGCTGAAATGAATGTAGCAAAATCTTTAGCTCCTAAAATGGTTGAGCGATTAGAATTAAAACAAAAGTATCCTGGTATCACAGATGAATTAATAGATAGAATTTTAATTGATGACAATATGCAAAGAAAAGCAGAAGTCTTGGCTACATTAGATGAAGCATTTAAGATGATGGAAAAAGGAATGGGACCAGATGAAGTTTTAAGTACAATCAAAAATGTAACTAGAACTAAACAAGCTGGAGGCGGCTTAGCATATTTAATGGGTCTGTAATGGATAGAGTTAGTGGAGGGGGAGGAAAAGCTTATTTAGAAAAAGAAAATAAGTTAATTAATTTTTTAAGAAAGAAATTAAATAGAGGTGAAACTAATATAAAAAAAGACCTATCTGGTTTTGTAAAAGAATCTAAATTAGATTTTAACAACACTCAGTTTGTTAGAGTTCTTAAAAGAAATTTTCCCAATACGTTTGTTTACAAAGGAATGCAGTACGAAGACTTACCACAGTCTATAAAAGATAAAATAATAGATCTTTCTAAAACAAAACCTACAGCAGAAATAGCTAAAGAATTAAAATCAGAACTCCCTGCTTTTTCAGATAACACTACAGCGTCTAGATCCATAAAAAATTTTTTAGTCAAACAAGAAGTTACCCCTGTAGAACAAGTAGGTGGTTCTAGTATGCCAATGAATGAAAGATTAGCTAAAGAAAAGATAATAACTGATTATATAAAAAAGAATCCCGATGTAATCACTGCCAATGCAATGGCTAAAAATATAAATCTATTAAATCCAGGTTTAAATATGTCAGATAGTTTTGTTGAAACTACTATTAAGAGATTAAATTTAGATGATTTAATTACAACAAGACACGCTGAAATATTTCCACAAGTTCAACAGTTAGATAGAATTTTGAAAAAAAATAAAAAATTATTATTATCTGATCTACCTTCAGAAAGTAAAAAAAATACAATTTTAGAAATTTATGCAAAAGAAACAAATCAAAATTTAGATGACGCTGCTTCAAATTTAAAATCAAGATTATCTAAACTAGGTAGAATATACGCTGGAGAAGAACAAAGATACGAGAAAAAATTATATAATAAAATAAAACCTCCTGCAAATTATATGGATTCTTATTTACATCAAAACATTGTTGGTATCACAAATAGATCTGGAAAAATTAGTAATTACGAAATGGGAAAACTTTTAGGTCTCCCTAAAAAACAATTAGATTTAATTCAAGGAACTGCCAACATGATGAATGCTTTTGATTTTAAAGTAGCAGGTGACCATACCGACATTAAAGCTTTAATGAAAAGAAATAACTTTCGTAATTATAAAAAGAATTTTACTAGAATAGAATATATTAAAGATAACTTAAATGAATATAAAAGAAATTACGATCGTAAAATACTATCATTATCAAAACAAGCTGAAGTAGCAACTCCTACTATTCAACAAGAATTATTAAAACAACAAAAAGCATTGCAAGATGATTTTGCTAATAAAACTGGATATAGAATAGGTGGATTTGGTATTGAAAAAGGAAGGGTTACAATTAATCCTCAGACTTTAAGGCTACCTGATTTAAAAAATCCATACAATGATACTCTTCAACAAGCGATGAAAAATTTTAATACAACAGGTCTTCCTGGTAAAAAAGGAACTACCTTCAATCAAATTGATCAAAGATTGATAAATGCTACTCCACAAGAGAGAATAGAAATATTTGAAGAAATATCTGGAACTGATAAAGCTAAAAAAAGTAAATACCTAAAAGCTTTACAAAAAGTACCAAAGATAGGTAAACTTGCTACAGCTGTTATTGGTGGAACTGCAGGCGCTGTCGGTATTTCTGCTTTAGCAACCGCAGAAGAACCAGATCAAAAGTATGCACCTCCAGAAGATATAGAATTTGGAGATCCAGAAACTTGGGATAAAAAAGTTTTAGACTTTGTAGCAGAATATCCAGTTGAATCTGCAACCGCCGCAGGAGCTACTGCATTAGGTGGAACCCTTGCAACAAAAACAGGAAGAAAAGTTTTAAGTAAAATTGGTCAAGCTGCATTATCAACACCAGCAGGAATGGTTGGATTAAATTTAGCTGTAGGCGTTGATCCAAAAGAAACTTTCGATAGAACTTTATTAGAGGCAGAATTAGTAGCAACCCCTGCATTAGTTAAAGGTGCAGAAGCAATGACTAAAAATCCATTACTAAGAAAAGCATTAACTTTAGGAATAGGACCAAGATTAGCTGCAGGTCTTTCAGGTGTAGGTATAGCCGCATTAGCAGGTGAAGGTTTATATGAACTAGGTAAACGTGGAGCTGCTGAGTATGAAAAATTACAAGCAATGACTCCAGAAGAAAAACAAGCATACTTAGCTGAACAAGTTGATCCATTAATGGATGAAGGTGGCATGGTAGATATTAGTCGAGAAGGTTTTAAAGATGGAAGTAAGCCACCCAAAATGGATAGAAGAAAGTTTATGAAAATTATGGGAGGTATTGCATCATTACCAGTTTTAGGTAAGTTTGTAAAAATAGCTAAACCTTTAACGCCAGCTGTTTCAAAAGCTGTTGATGGCATGCCTACTTTTATATTTGATCTTATTGCTAAAGTTAAATCAAAAGCTGAAGCAACAGGAATGAAATATTTTACCGGTAATAGATCTGATGAATTTGCAGATGTTTATCAAGCAGATAATTTTGTGGTTACAGAAAAAGGTAACAAAATAACACTTAGAGAAGTAGATGATCCTGACAGACCTGGTTATAGAGAAAATGAAATAGAAATAGAAGTAGACCCTGAAACAGGAGGTGTGACTTATAATGAAGCAAGCGCAAGACCTGATATGGAAGGTAAGCTTAAAGATGTTGAAGAATATATTGACGAAGATGATTTAGAAAACATGAGAAAATATACATACGATGAATAGACTAGGAAAAAAGAGTGGTCCACCCCCAAAATCAGGGCCTACGCCGCAGGGCTTGAATATTTCTTATAATACTGTTAGAACAGTCAAACAATCTGGAGAAAAAATAAATGGCAGATATAGACAAAGCTCTTCCAAACGTAGAGCAAGAAATTAACATACCTTCTAGTGTTGAAATTGCAGAAGCTGAAGAAGCTGAGCAACAAGAATTAGAAGAACAGGGGAACCCTGTAGAGATTACAGAAAATGAAGATGGATCAGTTGATATAAACTATGATCCTGCAATTGCTTCTGTTGCAAATACAGAAAATCACTATGCTAATTTAGCTGACCATTTACCTGATGATATATTAGGTCGATTAAGTTCTAACTTATTTCAAAATTATCAAGATTATAAAAATTCTAGAAAAGAATGGGAAAACTCTTACAAAACAGGTTTAGATCTGTTAGGATTTAAATATGAAAACAGGACGGAACCATTCTCGGGTGCTTCGGGTGCCACTCATCCGGTGCTTGCTGAAGCTGTTACTCAGTTTCAAGCGTTGGCATATAAAGAGTTACTCCCAGCTGATGGACCAGTCCGAACACAAATAATTGGAATTCCAACACCAGAAAAAACTCAACAATCAAATCGTGTAAAAGATTTCATGAACTATCAGTTGATGGATCAAATGAAAGAATACGAACCTGAGTTTGATCAAATGTTATTTTATTTACCTCTTGCAGGTTCAGCATTCAAAAAAGTTTATTACGATGAAGTTTTACAAAGAGCGGTATCAAAGTTTGTACCAGCAGATGATTTAATTGTTCCGTACACAGCTACCTCATTAGACGATGCGGAAGCAATTATTCATCGAATAAAAATTTCAGAAAACGAATTAAGAAAACAACAAGTTGCAGGTTTCTATAGAGATATAGATTTAAAACCAGGTCAATTAAATGAAGATGAAATACAACAAAAAGAAAATGAGCTTGAAGGTAGAACTAGAAGCAAAGAAGAAGATGTATTTAATTTATTAGAGTGTCATGTTAATTTAGACTTAGAAGGTTTTGAGGATATTAATCCTGAAGATGGTGAGCCTACTGGAATTAAACTTCCATACATTGTAACACTAGAAGAAAACTCTAGAGAAATTTTATCTATTAAAAGAAACTATGAAGTGGACGATCCACAAAAATCAAAAGTACAATACTTTGTACATTTCAAATTTTTACCAGGGCTAGGTTTTTATGGTTTTGGTTTAATACACATGATTGGCGGTTTATCTAGAACTGCAACAAGTGCCCTAAGACAACTATTAGATGCGGGAACGTTATCAAACTTACCTGCTGGATTTAAACAACGAGGAATCAGAATTAGAGATGATGCACAAGCAATACAACCTGGAGAATTTAGAGACGTAGATGCACCAGGAGGAAACATTAGAGATTCATTTATGATGTTACCTTTCAAAGAGCCTTCTCAAACCTTATTACAACTTATGGGAGTCGTGGTAAATGCAGGACAAAGATTCGCTTCTATAGCGGACCTGCAAGTAGGTGATGGGAATCAACAAGCAGCTGTGGGCACGACTGTAGCATTGCTTGAAAGAGGAAGCAGAACAATGTCTGCTATTCATAAAAGAATTTATGCAGCGCTTAAAAATGAATTTAAATTATTGGCAAGAGTTTTTAAACTTTATCTACCTACAGAGTACCCCTATGATGTAGTTGGTGGTCAAAGAATGATTAAACAACAGGACTTTGATGATCGTGTAGATATCTTGCCAGTTGCAGACCCTAATATTTTCTCACAAACACAGCGTATTTCCCTTGCGCAAACAGAGTTGCAGCTGGCAACTTCTAATCCAGGTATTCATAATCAGTATGCAGTTTACAGAAACATGTATGAAGCATTAGGTGTAAAAGATATTGATAAAATTTTAATTCGACCACAACCCCCACAACCAAAGGACCCTGCGTTAGAACACATCGATGCTCTCGCAGGGAAACCATTCCAAGCGTTTCCAGGTCAAGATCATAGAGCACATATGACTGCTCACTTAAATTTTATGGCAACTAACATTGCAAGAAACAATCCAGTTGTTATGGCAAGTTTAGAGAAAAATATTTTTGAACATATTTCTTTAATGGCACAAGAACAAGTTGAAGTAGAGTTTAGTAATGAGTTACAACAACTACAACAAATGCAAATGGCTATGCAACAGAACCCACAAATGGCTCAACAAATGCAAATGCAGGTTAGAATGTTAACTGAAAAAATAGAATCTAGAAAAGCAGTACTCATTGCAGAGATGATGGAAGAATTTATGAAGGAAGAAAAAGAAATTACTTCACAATTTGATAATGATCCTATTGCAAAACTAAGAGCAAGAGAATTAGACCTTAGAGCACAAGAAAATTATCGTAAAGAACAAGAAGCTAAGGAAAGAATTAACCTTGATAAGATGAAATCTATGATGAATCAGATGAATCAAGAAGAAAAACTAGAACAAAACGAAGATTTAGCACATTTAAGAGCTGATACATCGTTAACAAAAACAGTTTTACAACACGAATTAAAAAATAAGGATAAAATGTAATGAAAAAAGCAGAAAAAAAGATTGCAAAAGTAATGCGAGAGTACAAAAAAGGTAAATTACCAATTGGAAAAAGCAAAAAGAAGGTAAAAAGTCGTAAACAAGCGATTGCAATCGCACTTTCTGAAGCAGGAAAATCAAAAAGGAAATAATTATGTGGTTTAGTGCAATAAAATTAGCTGTAAACGCCGGTTCACATATTTTTAAGAAGCGTCAAGAGACAAAAATGCTTATGGCAGACGCTCAAATGGAACATGCAAGAAAAATGGCTCGAGGTGAGGAAGCTTACCAAGGAAAATTGCTAGAAGCCCGGCAATCGGACTGGAAGGACGAGGCGGTTTTGATAATTTTAAGTTTGCCCGTGCTGGTTTTAGCGTGGGCGGTGATATCGGATGACCCAACAGCGATGGACAAGGTAAAATTGTTCTTTGAGATGTTCTCGCAGCTCCCTTCGTGGTTCACTAATTTATGGATACTTGTAGTCGCGAGCATTTATGGTATAAAGGGTACACAAATTTTCCGAAATGGAAAAAAATAAGGAGGAAACACATGGCAAACAAACGATTCAATAAACAAGTGCCTGGTTTTGGATTTATAAAAGGCAAACCTGAAAAAGGAACCGAAGCTGTAAAAGGTAACGTGTCTCCTCAGGAAAAGAAAAACATTGCTTTTTCAAAATCTAGAAAAATCAAAAACACAGCGAGTTAATTATGATAAATAAAAAGAAATCTGATCTTAACAAAGATGGAAAACTATCTAGTTATGAAAAGAAAAGAGGAATGGCAATTGCTAAATCAATGTCAGGTAGAAAAAAGATGATGGACGGTGGAGTTGTTAATCATGCTCAGTTAACCGGCTTTGGAGCAGTAAGACCGGAAGTTAAAAAATTCGGTAAATAATAATGCCTGGGATTTTTGGAGCAGCATTAAGAGGATTAGGTATGTTGGGCAAAGGTAAAAAAGTTTCTAAAACTATTTCCTCTGTTAAACCCAATGTTCCGAAAACAAATCTAGAAAAAGCTAAAAGTAAATTAGCTATTGCAAAACAAAAAACAAAAGCATCTAAAGCAAAATTAAATAAAACTCTTTTTGATATTGAACAAAAAAGCAAAGGTAGAGAATAATGGCCAAGCTTTGTGCAAAAGGTAAAGCTGCAGCTAAAAGAAAATTTAAAGTGTATCCATCAGCATATGCTAATATGTATGGATCAGCAGTTTGTTCTGGTAAAATAAAACCAGGTGGAAAGAAAAAAACTAAAAAAAGAAAATGAGTTTACGTAAATGGGTTCAAGAGAAATGGGTGGACATTGGAGCTCCAAAGAAGAACGGCAAGTATCAACCTTGCGGGAGATCGAAGGGAAGCAAAAGAGCATATCCAAAGTGCGTACCACTTGCAAAAGCCACACGGATGACAAGTTCGCAAAAGGCGAGTGCTGTCAAACGAAAAAGAGCTGCAGGTAACACAGGACCTAAACCAACTAACGTAAAAACTTTTACAAAAAGAAGTAAAGCTTCTGATGGTGGTTACATGGGAAGTTTTATTAAATTAGATGTTGATGGAAAAACTTATGGTAATCCATCTTATAAAAAATATTATAAAGGAATGATATAATGGCCGAAAGACCGATTAGAAAAACAACTGGTAAAGGTGGCAATTATAGACCAACAAAATCTGGAGCTGGAATGACAGCTAAAGGTGTAAGAGCTTACAGGGCAGCAAACCCTGGAAGTAAATTAAAAACAGCCGTGACTGGAAAAGTGAAGCCAGGATCAAAAGCTGCAAAACGCAGAAAATCTTACTGCGCTAGATCACTAGGACAATTAAAACGATCATCAGCGAAGACAAGAAACGATCCAAATTCTCGAATACGACAGGCACGGAGAAGATGGAAATGTTAAATGTCTAACCACACACTAGAAACATTCGTACCAACATTAAGAAAAAAAGTAAGAGATTCTTACCAGTCTATAGGTGAAACTATGGTTGCTGGAGGAGTAAAAGATATGGAACAATATCGATATCTTTTAGGACAGGCGCACGCCTTACAATTAATAGATCAGGAAATATCAGACCTGCTAAATCCAAAGGAGGATAAAAAAGATGATACTGAAAGAGATGACACAAACATCATCCGATTCAAAGGAAGTCCCGAAGACTAAACTTGCATTGGAAGAAAAATATAAAGAAGAAGCTAAGATCGAACAAAGTAAAAGAGTTGATGAAACAAATGTTGATTCAATTCAAGATGAACTTCCAACACCAACTGGTTGGAGATTATTAGTTTTACCATTCACACCTAAAGATAAAACTAAAGGTGGAATTATTGTTGCACAAGAAACTTTAGACAGATTAAGAATCGCAGTGAACTGTGGTTATGTTCTAAAGATGGGACCTGAAGCTTATAAAGATAAAG
>Ga0255751_10005089_pt1 | contig 11770 bp, 11 predicted proteins | sample 071ome_20_FD_179951 | JGI IMG/M metagenome (GOLD analysis project Ga0255751, IMG submission 179951) | Coastal salt marsh microbial communities from the Groves Creek Marsh, Skidaway Island, Georgia - 071412BT metaG (version 2) | ecosystem: Environmental > Aquatic > Marine > Intertidal zone >...
GATCGGGATGAGAGAACAGATAGTTCTCTACGGGATGTTGGAAGTCGAATACGATAATAACCTTCTTCTCAAAGAACCCCATCAGATCCATTCCGAAACAGGGTAGATTCTCACCCGTTTTTGGATATATGATGTTATTGTAGATTGAAGATTTTTCGTTCCAAATATCAACCTCCCGTGATTTGGCAATGTACTCGTTATTGTAGACCTTGGCACGGAGGGAGGTGCCTTTGCCCTCCCAGTCTGCCCAGTCTGCAATGTTTTCGAGATCAGGGAAGGTTTCCCACAGTACCTTCTTCCAGTTTTTCCACAGGTCCATTGTCTTCTCCAAAATTTACGTCAGCGTCAACCTTGTCATACAGTTCCATAAAGGACTGTTTAGTTTCATCATCAAATCGATTCAAACAAACTTGAATAGCTTTTGCTTTGTCCTCAAAGATACTGTATGCATGAGCAATGTGTACCAGACGACGGGTAGAGATAATCTCTTCAACACCACCATCATAGAAGGTCTTGCGGATGATGTCTGCCCAGTCACAAAGACGGGAAACAAAGTTGTCATCATTACAAATCTTGCTAAGAATCTTTGCTTCGGTGGCGGGAGTAGGATACTCCTGTTCAAAGGTTACAGGGAAACGTTCTAGGAAGGCTTCGTTGAGCACGTTAGTTCCAATGAATCGGCCATCGTCGGAACCTTTGCCTTTAGTATTTGCGGTTGCGAATACGTTGAAACCGTTTGCTGGCGCAACCCATTGGCCAATTTTCTTGAGGAAAACTCCTTTCCCTTCAAGAATTGACTGAAGGCAGAGAATTTTGTTTGAGGCAAGGTCAATTTCGTCAAGGAGCAGGATAGCACCTCGCTGGAGGGCTTCAATGACTGGGCCATTGTGCCAGACGGTTTCGCCATTAACAAGACGGAAACCGCCAATAAGATCATCCTCATCAGTTTCAATAGTAATGTTTACCCGAATGAGTTCCCGACCCAACTGAGCACAGGCTTGTTCGACCGAGAACGTTTTACCATTACCCGACAAACCCGTAATGAACGTTGGATAGAACAGTCGTGATTGAATAATTTTGCGAATGTCACCAAAATTACCAAACTTAACGAAGGAATCATCTTTCGTGGGGATAAGGTTTTGCTCAATAGGGGGGACAACTGCAGGTGCAACCACTGCAGTTTCAAGTTGTTGACGAGCCTCCTGAACCGTCAGGTTCCACTTGCCACGACCAGTCTTGTAGTTATCCAGTTTGTTGGTCACCGTGGGATAAGAAACACCAGTAGAAGCGCAGTATGCACGAACATCTGCAGCCGAGATAGTATTTCCGTAAAGATCACGGAGAGAATTGATCAGGGAGTCTGCGTTCACGCGGGCGGTCATTTGTAACCTCATTGGTATGTATACATTATAATGCGTAAAACCCCCTAGGCAATGGGGGTTTGTGCCAGTTTCAAGACTGATTACGCAATCAGTTGGACGAATTCACCGAGAACTTTTTTGTTCATCTTCTTACTAGAGAGAGACTTCTTGAAAGCAGATCGGATCTGAGCTTTAGTTGCATCTTCTTTCACTTCAAACTCAGAGTCATTCGAAAGAGCACTGCTGGATAGTCCAAAGTATGCATGATATCCAACATCAGAAAGAACAAAAGACTTATTCTTCCTATAGGTTTCAATGATTTTATCAGAAACTGAAGTGTTGTGATCGCAGTATCGACGAATAAAACTATTAGCATCACGAGAAGCAAGAAGTCGGATACCAATAAAATTAGTATTGGGGAACCTGCTTCGCACTTGATTCAAAATAGATTCAGTAACACCTTGAAAATCCGATTTAATCTTAATGATAACTCCCGATTTCCTATCTCGAACGTAGTGCCAACCACCGTGACAGCTACGGACACCGATGTAAGACTCCTCTTGATTATTACGGCAGGGAATTTCTTTATTGTATTTGGTAATACAAGCTTCACCATCGGTCAGAATAATAGTCTGTACCTTTTCGACCCCAGTCTTTTTCTTAAACAAAGGAATAATATTGTTCAGAGAAAGAACAGCTTCATTCAAAGGAGTTCCAGACAACCCAAGACGAGCAGGATATTGGAAAGCACAGTGATACCTTTCCCTATGATCCATAGAAGAAGCGAGTCGATATAGATTCTTCATCTGCATCTCAAGAACATTACCCCTGACATTACTAGAAAGAATGTTCATCATACTGAAGGTGGGGTCAATATAAAACTCTCCACACTTTCGTTCGCCAGGATAGTCAAGAGAATCCTCATAGTTCCTATACTTCCACTCATTAGTAAAAGCATAGACATCAAAGGGGATACTCACTTTTCGACAGAACCAGACCAAGTTATAAAGTTGTTTGATGGTATCCAGAAGAACCTCGGACATCGATCCAGACCAATCAAGGACAAAAACAAGTCCATGATTCTTACCGTCGGCTACAGTGGTTACCTTTTTGAACAGGTCTTCATTGTATTTGTAAGTATGGAGTTTAGAACAGTCAAGGACTCCAGTCCGAGATACAGAAGAACGAGCATAAGCACTAGCAGACTTTCTGCACTCAAACTCCTTGACGAGGTATCCGACTTCTCTTTGTGCATTTTTCTTAAATTTTGCGTACCCAGTGTCTACGTAATCAAAAACTTGATCACCATTTTCTACGTCGGAAAAAATCTTTACAATATTCTGATAGTACTCAGTTAGATACTCATGAATTTCAGAGTTCTTAGCAACAATAGCATCAAGATCAATATCAGGAATTTCAATATACTCGGGTTCACGTTTGCCGAGATTATCTTCATTGTTTAGGTCTTCGATGGATTCCTCAAGATTCTTGTCAGTGATAGTCTCAAAGGTATCACCGCCCACAGGATTTTCGTTGGTCTTAGAAGAAACCTCACTGTCCCCAGACTGTTGTGGTTTGGAAGATCCTTGATCATTATCTACATTATCAGAAGACTCAACTTTGTCAGAGTCACCCTCCTGAGACTTGTAGTTTGGTTTTGCCTGTTCTTTTTCTGGCGTAGAAGGAACTTCCTGTTCTTCGGATTGTTTCTTCAGATAATCATAGACCTCCTGAGAGAGATCAAGAACCTGATTGAAAGACTCACATGTCTGGGCTTTCTTAACATAAACCATCTCCTCATCAGAAAAGGGGATGGAAACAAAGTTGCCGATCTTATAATGGAGATTGATACGATCAACTAGTGACAGAAGATCAATCTGCTCATCTTCGATACCAAAGAAGTCTTCCTGAGAAAGCTCATTGTATCCGTTGTAGAACGTCTTAGAAAGTCCTGCAAACTTTTGCTTCATCTTACGTTCAACACGAACGTCTTCAAAGATATTGACAAAGTTCTGAGGAACTTCTGGGTGAGTTTTCTTCCAGTTAATATCTGGAGTAAACAGAGCATGTCCAACCTCATGACCCACCAGAAGGTCATATACGGTCCCAGAAGCACGCTCCCAGAGGGGAAGGGTAAGAACCCTGCGATGCACGTCAAACTGCGCCGTAGGGACACTACGGTTCTCGATAGTGAGGTCTTCGGTGGCAAGAAGTTTAGCCAGTTGACCCTTTACTTCGTAGTTGACCATTAGCCTCGTTTCGTATGAAACTAGTATAACCCACAAAGAAGGGAAGAGAATCCCAGGTTAGGACAGTTTGTCAGGCGTACACAGTACTACTAAGATACTCAAATGTCGTAGGCAAAGAAATGACCTGATCATTTAACGATTTGTCAAGTCTCAACCAATCTTCTTTGGCTTTGTTGTAGTAATTTATATCTAAAGACTTATGTCCTTTTTCAGCATTGACCAACGACTTAATGAATCCAGAAGATAATGGACTATAATCATTTCCAACTAAAATAAATGGATTACCACCATTCGATGCTTTGTCCGAATAATTCCTATCTCCAATAGTAGAATCCAAACATCTTTCACAATTACCAGCAGACCAATCATACTCAATCTCATTGGTTACATGATACCAATAATCAGTATCGGATTTCTGAGCAGCAGCGTAGTGCATGTCAATAAAAGTCTTTTGTCCATCCAACTCAGTGGAGACTGCATGGTTGAAGAGTTCCCTATCAAAGGCATTGATTCTATGATTAGAAGAGAAAACCTCAAGAAGTCTAAAAATATTTTCAATAATAGACGCGAGACCAGTTGCTTCTAGTGGTTCAATGAAACCATACGCAAGACCAACAGAAGCAACATTTTTAACCCATCCCTTCTCTCTCCTACCAGTTTTAAAATTGACCACATTAGTAGGAGAGATGCCGTACCTATCAACAAACTCCGATTCAATTTGTTCTTCAGTAGAGAACTTCAAACTATGAACATATCCAACGGACAGACCATCCCAAAGAGGAATCTCCCAGCACCATCCATTGTTCATGGTAACATTATTCGTATAATGTTTTAGTTGTTCTTCTTTATTTGTATAGGGTATTTTCGCCGTGACAACCCTATCATTGATGAGAGTATCAGAATAAGATACGAAAGGAACTTTCATTTCCTCACCAATGAGAAGTGATTTAAATCCCGTACAGTCTACAAAAAGATCAGCATAGTGATCTCCAGTTTGTTCACAAGTTATTCTCTCAATACCTCTAGAGTTTTGATATGAATGAAGATAGATATCATCAACAAACTCAACTCCATTATTAAGACCAACATCATATAAGATCTTGGACAATAGATGAGTATCAAAATGATATGCTGTCAATCTATTAAAGTCCCATCCCTGATCTGTGAGTCTATTCAACTCTGCAAATCTAGAGTAGTCCCGAACGAATCTAGCAAACTGATCTTTCTTCACCTCATCAGGAAAGAGATCCATCATCACGAAAAAATCTGACAGTTCATTCCCACTCAGATCTCCAAAAGGATAATAGAAGCTTTCGCCAGGATCACACCAAGACTCAAACCTGACATTAGACTTATAAGTCGCATTGCATTTTGACATCCAATCACGATCATTCAGTTGAAGAAACTGAAAGATATCATTGATTGCTAATTGAGTCGATTCGCCTACACCAATAATACCAATCTTAGATGAGTATATACACTTCACCCGAATATCCAAATTAGAGTTCTTCACATACTGAGAAAGAACCGCAGCGGTCATAAACCCTGCAGTTCCTCCACCCAGAACGCAAATTTTAGAGATATTCATACCACTTTACTAAATCCGTTTACCTTTTCAAAGGATATAATATTTTCAAATTTATCAGTGAGTTCCTGAGTGTTGTGTGAGATCAAGAAGATGTTTGCACCTTTGATTGCATATCTAATTATCTTAGTAAACTCATCAGTTCCTGTGCCGTCAAGAGAACTATCAAAGATCTCATCAAGAATTAAAAGATTGGTCGATGCCGAGTTCTTCATCTTAGAGATGTCTCTCCAAGTGAATAGAAGAGCAAGGTCAATCCTCATCTTCTCGCCCTCGGAGAAGGACTCATAACTAAAGTTCTCGTGAATAGGTGACTTCACATGTTCTTTGAACTCTTCGTCAAGAGTAAAATTAATATAGAAATCCATCATCTGAAGATACTTATTGATGTATTGATTCATCACAGGCAAGTATCTTTTGATGATCTTCGACTTCACACCACTATCCTTCATCAAAGAATGTGCGAAGTTTAGATATGAGATATTTTCCGTATTGGTTGACTTCTGTTTTTCTACAGTTTTTAGATCTCCCTCTAAATTTTTGAGTACGCTTCTTTCAGCATTTCTGTTTTCAATTTGTGAGGTAATTTCTTGAATTTCAGTCTCCAGATCTCTGGACTGTCGTTGGTACTCAGCAATCTTTGTATTGTTTGTTGAAATGTCATAGTTGAGGGACGTGATCTGCTTAGAGAGCTGCAGAAACTTTGTCTCTTTTTTCTGTTCTTCAGTTATAGAAACCTTAAGTTCTTTGTATGCCGAATTAATCTCTTTTACTTTAGACTCAATCTCTCCAATTCTATTTACACGAAACTCTTCTTCAATTTCTTGATCACAGGTGGGACAAACCGTATTATCAGCGAAGAATTTATGTTCATTCGTAATAGTTTGTATCTTTTGTTCCAGTTTTGCCTTAATAGAATTCATCTTCTTCAACGAGGCAGAAGAGGAACTGAAGGATTCAAGTTGCGGTTGATACTCTTCTACAATCTTTTTAGAAAGTTGAGTATTTGTACTCACCAATTCATCGGCAAGATTTAATAGTTCAGATACCTTCGACTCTTTCGATGCGATATTTGCCTTACCTTTCTTATCAAGATTGTCGATGAATTGTTTCTGCATCTCAATCTTTTCTTCCACCATATCTCTCTTGATGGAAAGTTCTCTAATGATTTCGTTAGTGCTTCTAATCCTCTCCTTAAGAAGAGATCCCATACCAGAGAAGATACGAATGTCCAGAAGATCCTCAACAATGTCTCTGCGATTAGCAGCAGACAGTTGCATGAAAGGAACAAACGTTGCAGAACCTAGGATAACAGTCTGAGTAAAAGACTTATAGTTTAGTTTGAGAATATTTTCTTCGAGAGACTTCTGTTGATCTGTCGCTGCAGAAGACTGATCTTGAAGTTTACCATTAACGTGAATCTCAAACCTATTGGGTTTGATGCCACGAACTACCTTGTATTCCTTATTTGAAATATCAAATTCAATCTCAACCAAACAGTCTTTCTCATTGACACTGTTTACGAGTTGAGTCTTACTAATCTTCCTGAAAGGTTTGTTGTAAAGAACAAACGTGAGAGCGTCTAGAATGGTTGACTTTCCAGCACCATTAGATCCAACGATCAGATTAGTATTTGATTTAGTAATATCAATTTCGGTAAATACATTTCCCGTGGAAAGGAAATTACGCCATCTAATCTTCTTGAATATAATCATATGGTGGGAACACTATATCGTCAGGAGATATAATCACATACTTGTAATTATACCTGTTACATGTCTCAATTGCAAGTTCGTCGTCGATCTCGACAACATTTAAATTGAAGTAATCGTCCGCTTCAAGTAACCCTGCATATCTAGAAGCATCATCCTCGTCTTCAAATAAGTATAACGCCTTATCTCCATAATCATCCTCAAGTGCATATGCACCTTCGCCTTCTTTCCCTTCTAGAGATAAGATATACATACTTACTCCATCTCGCACGCTTCCTGATAAACTTCTCGAAGAAGTTGTTTTACCCTGTCTTTTTCTAGTTCAAAATCAGAGTCTTCGATGTATTTATCCAAAAGTGTTAACGTATCTTCAATTTTCTCTCCAGTGAAATCAACCTCAGAATCATTGACTTCTAGGTTCTCAACAATCTTTAGTTCAGCAACATTAGAGAGAAGAAGTTTTTCTACGAACTTATCGTACTTAAGTTGATCGGACTTCTTACGGACAATCAGTTTAACAATCTTACCTTCATAGAGGTGTGCTTTGAACAACTGATGTGGAGTATCCTCATAGTAGATCTTGTCAAACATCGTATAAGGATTCTCAATGAACTCTAGTTCATAAGTTTCCGTATCAAAGATACTAAATCCCCTCTTATCATTGCAGTCATTCCAATACAACTGATAAGGATTGCCCAGATAATAAATCTGACCATCGTTACTACGAGTATGGTAGTGACCAGAAAATACTAGATTGAACTTATCAAAGAAAGACTTATCAATACCGCCAGGTTGTGTGTAACCAGGATACAATGCGAATCCATGAATCTCAAGATGACCAAAAGCAATCTTGGACTTTGACTTTTTAATTTTGGTTTCGGTTTCTTCTTGATTGTCTGCACAGATCCAAGGGATCATGAATGCTTTGAATCCATCGATATCGTGATCACCAGGACTAGAAATAGGAACAATATTGTCGTAGTAATCGAGAAGACAATCGATAGAATTTACTTCATTAGTATTCTTATAATAAGCGTCGTGGTTACCAACCAGTTGCCAGACCTTTACATCTAGATCTCTGAACCGATCGTAAACATGTTTCTTTGCCCAATCAAGAGACCAGTAATCAATGCTCTTGCGATTATCAAACGCATCTCCCATATGGACGCAATGCTTGATCCCTCGCTCCTCTAGAGTGGGGAAGAAAACATTATCATAGAATTGTTGAAAGTAGTCATGAAAAAACTTACTCCCACGGCGTCCACCATAGTGAGTATCAGTAATAATCGCAATCTTCATTATTGATTCATTTTGGACTGGACTGCATCTTTGATGCCATTATACTCGAATGCGTTACCGTAGTCATCATCTACAGTGAAAACTTCATCATAACCAGACTTTTCAATAATCTTGGTTCTGATTTCCATTTGCTTTTTCTCCTTCTGAATACGACGAAGGAAAGCATAGTGAATAATTTGCGTGAAGTAAGCAAATGGATTGGTAGATTTCTCTGGATTAAAATTATGAATATATTGTACGCAGTTCTCAATACCGTCACAAATCATGTCCTCACGGAACATGTAGTTGACAAAGTTTGGTTTGTAAGAAAGGTGAGTGGCAATCTTCAGAAAACACTCTCCAAGGTAATTACTAATTCTTGGTTTAGGTTCACCTGCCGCTTCTGCTGCCTCTACATCTTTTTTGTACTGAACGATTGCATACAAAAATTCTTTATTGTTTACATAGTGTTCAGATCTCTTTCTGGTCTTTCCTGGTGGCATACCATAAGTCCTCATTATTGTTCCTGTTGGTTACAATACTAACACATAAAGATTTTATTTGCAACTTGACACGGCTATCCAAAGCTCATATAATAACTCTGTCAGAGTTCAAAACAATTACTCTTTAGCTTTGCTTTTATAGATCTTTTCTAAGTAAGCTCTTGCTTCTTTAACGGAACTCTTGTAACCCATTCTTTCGGACACCTTTCCTTTATCGGAAGAGGTGGTATTTTTTTGTCTTACAAACTTCATGTAGGAATCAACTACCTCAGATTCTTCACATGCTTCTACAACAGTGATAACTTTGTCCATAGGAACAATGACGATGCCTTCTTTAGAAAGACATCTAATCCAAGGAATCATTCTCAATCCTTCCACTGAACCAAGAGCAACGGTTTCAATTTCAACAGGATCACTTAGAACCAAAACAGTTCTACCATTTTCTTCTACAGGAAGAATCTCAGCAAAGATCTCTTCGCCAGAAATTAATTTTATTGATCCGTAAAATTCTTCTTCCATTAGTTCTTCAGTTTAATTTGGTTAAATTCATAATTAAAGTTTTCTTCGTTATATACTTTGATTCTTTCAATTAAGTGATTGAGAGTGTAGTTCTTTTTGGAATTGTGAGTGCAATCATCTGCAATATCATAAAGCATTGCTTTTGATTTGTTATTTCCTTTTCTTAGAACTCTTCCGATTGATTGTAGATTTCTGATTCTTGATTTACTTGGAGAAGCAAACACTACATTGTGTAAGTTTTTAATATTAATACCAGTTGAGAATGTTCCATATGATGCCACAATGATTGCATCTTCTTCTTTTTCAGTAACTTCTCTAACTAGTTCTCTCTCTTCGGCATCTACACCGCCATGGACATAGAATAGTTTCCTTTCGGATCCAATAGAATTATTTATTAGATCATAAATGACCTGTCCATGAGTCTCCACTCTACTGTATAAAATAAGAGTGTTACCTTTCAGAGATAAAGCAAGGTTCTTGATGAAATTATTTCTCTGTTCATGGGAGATTAGATATTGAATTTCATCCTCATACTTCTCAAACTTCTGTGGTGGATGCTTTAGTAAAAGAACTCTAATGTCCAGTTTGGAAAGGTGACCTTTATCAATAAGATCTTTAGTTTGTGTAATCTTATAACTTGGACCAAATAGTCCTTCTAGAACCCACTTATGTGTTTGTGATCCATCGAGAGTTCCAGTAAATCCATATCTATATTTTGTATCTCTCAACTTGGTCATAATGCCAATGAGTGACTTGGATTTAAACTGGTGTGCTTCATCACCAATAACTACATCAAATCCATCAAAGAACTTTTTATCCAACTTGTAGATTGACTGCCAGGTTGTAATCGTTACAGGATTCTTATTTGTTCTCTCTCTACCAGAGTAAATCTTATGACAGTATTGTTCAGCATTCCAACCATAGTCCTCAAAGTCTTTGAACATTTGTTCTACAAGTGAGGTTGTTGGAACGACAAGTAAAATCTTTTTATCTTGTTCTGTAAAGTATCTGACAATCGAATAGATCATCAGTGATTTTCCAGATGCCGTTGGTGATATTAAGAGTCGTCTGTTGTACCTCAGAGCGTCGTAGACACCCTCCACCTGATAGTCTCGGGGTGAATGTCTAGAGATGGATGTCATGTAGTCCTTAACACCTTCTCTGGACACCATATCGTTATGTTCGAATGGAGTTCCATAGAACTTGTTATCTTCAAATGTAACGGTATACCCAGATTTTTTTGCCCATGCAACAACCTTGTCCAAGAGACCAACGTAGATCTCACCAGTTGCAGTTGAGTATAGACGAATCTTTCCATCCCAATACTTACTTCTGTATTGAGGCATAAATTTTGCACCAGGAACATCAAATGTAAAATGATCAGATAGTTCCTGATTAACGTATGGTTCCGCTTGAATCTTAAGGTATACTTCGTTCTTTTTTGAGATAACTAAATCAGTCATAACCTCTAATAAACCTCTGCCATTCGATAGCATTCTTCACTTGATAAGTCCTATTCAGAATTACCTTGATAATACTTTCCAAATAAGAAAGCATCATGTCGTAGTATTCCATCTTGGTAACACATCTGATGAGTTCATCATCTGCATCAAGATATTTGTCTAGGTCTGCTTTTAAAACCTTGTAATCAAAGGGGTTGTTTATATACACATCTGGGTGTGCCTTACCTGTGTAGTATTCCCACTTTTCTTTTTTTAAAACTTTGTACTTGTTTTCTTGTCCCTTTTTCAGCAACAAAATATTATTAAAGATCTTATAATATTTCGCATGAAGCGAAGGGATTTTAGTTGATTCGGTATGCAATTCATCATTATCAATCTTTGAGTCTTTCTCCCAAAGTTCTTGAATCATCTCAAGATTCATACACCAAACTCTCCACGTTGAAAATAGTATATTTAAAAGTGGCTTCTGCCATAATATAATTTATATCAGTTTCTTTAGCGTCAAATTCGACTGGAGTCAACGAGACTGGGAACATATCTTGGAAGGTTACTTTAGCTACTTCATTGAAACTGCTGTTGTAGATAATAAGAGTTCCATCTGAAAACTGATTTAGTAATCCATCTTCAGTCAAGTCCAAATGTTCTTGTACAGACTCTGGGTAACCCAATCCTCTCATCCAGTTATGAATCTCTAGATAATTTTCTAGGTTCTCGTCAATCATGAACTGAATGCTGAAATCTCTGTACTCTAGTTTGTCACCAGGTACAGGAATGTTTTTCAGGTATGTTGATTGAATCGCAACACCTAGATCAATACCAGGAATTCCAGTTGAGTTCGAGAAGAAGTCTACCTTTGGAGCTTTTTGGAGATTGAACTTAAATCCGACAGGGGAAAGAAAGTTCCTATTCTGTATTTGTTTTTCCCAAACAGAAGACTTGGGTTGTTTTCTAACTGCCATGATTGTTCAGAATCTCCATTAGTATTTAGCTTTATATCAACAATCATTAAATACACTACCAACTTCAGAACCGATTTCAGAACCCATCTTCTGACCTAAGAGTAGTGCCCATCCAGATGCCAACCATCCAACATAAGGAAT
>Ga0255751_10005096_pt1 | contig 11763 bp, 24 predicted proteins | sample 071ome_20_FD_179951 | JGI IMG/M metagenome (GOLD analysis project Ga0255751, IMG submission 179951) | Coastal salt marsh microbial communities from the Groves Creek Marsh, Skidaway Island, Georgia - 071412BT metaG (version 2) | ecosystem: Environmental > Aquatic > Marine > Intertidal zone >...
TTCATATAGTTTAAGAAATAAAATAAAAGGTTAATTATGAGTATAATTTATAATATCGGTGGCACTCACAATAAAAAGAAAATTGGTGCAATAGACAAAGATTTAGTTCGTGATTTAGAATTATTTATGGAAAACGACGCTAACATAATGAGAAATTATGAAAGGTCTTTTTTACCGAACATTGCTCGAAAAATAGGTACAGGTAAGTTTGACAAAAAGAAATTGCCTAAATTAATGGAATATCATATAAAAAATTCTATGCCTACAATTAAGCGTTATTACGGAAATGTTAAGTTAAATAAAGAGGACAGAGAGGCATTGGCAAAAGAATTATCTCAAACTGCATTAAACGATTTAAAGTACAATTATGATAATTTATACAATGGGTATACTAACAAGTACGAACCTATTAAAAACTTCACTAAAGGAAAAACAATACCAAGTTCAATATGAGTATAATTTTTAATAATGGATAAAAGTAAAATAGAAAAGCAACTACAAATCATTGAATATGCAAGTGTTTTACTTGCCGTTATTAATGTAGCGTTGGTTGTTCGTGCATATAGTTTAAGAAATAAAATAAAAGGTTAATTATGAGCGTAATTTTTAATATTGGTGGCATTGGTAAAAAGCATATTGGGGCAACAAACTCAATACCAAAAACATTAAGCAACTATGCGAAATCAAAAGGATTAGGCATTAAAAAATTGAGTTATTCTTTTCAAGGACAGAATCCCAAAAGGGGTTATGCGTTAACAAAAGATACTGGTCTTAAAGACAGATTAATGGAAGTTGTTACTATTGAGCCAACGAGGGACAAAGAGAATAAATGGAGTGTAAAATATCCAGTCGCTAATGCCCCCTCAAATAGAAATATGAGGGTGTTATACGCAAAAAATATGAGTGATGTCGTTAATAAATTAAAGCAATATGCTTCAACTGAAAATGTAGAAACTTATAAATATATAAAAAAATAATAATTATGGCAACAAAAAGAAAATTACCAGCAAGAAATAAAAAAGGGCAATTTATTACAAAAGGTCAAGCAAAAAAGAAAAGAACACAGATACGCAAAGGTGGAAAGCCAAGCATTGCCACTTGCTCAACGGCTGGTTCTAACTTAAAACGTAAATCAACACCAAAGAAAAAAAGAAGTGGTGCTGGAAAAACATTGCGTCGTTGTTAATAAATTACTATATTTGAAAAACAAGAATATCCTTTCTTGAATAGTTTCTTTGATTGACAATGAATAAAGGGGTTGTAAAAAACCCCTTTTTTATTATAGATTATCAGTCAATCCAGCCCTATCAATCCAATCATATTTGTAGTTTTGGGTAAATTCTCCAAAACCAAACTTTTCTCGCATTTCTAAGTGAACGTCAAGTAAATCATTAAAAGCATTAAGTAACTTATCATATTTTTTATCAAGGTCCGTTATCGTGGCCCTTAACAATAAGTTGTCATTGCTTACAGTTTCAATTTCTTTGACTATTTTGTCGTGTATCTTGCTCATGATATTTTAATTTATGAGATTCAAGTATAATATCCCTTCCATGAATACGCAAGAAATAATCAGCAATTAATGAACGAATAAAATCTTGCTTTGAAATAGATAAACGATAACTTTCAGTTTCTATTTCTTGATTCATTATTCTATTAAGATGAACGTTAATATGGTAATACTTAACTCTTTTTTTCATCAGTTTTTCTTGATTTGGAATTGTCTAATGTGGGCCTTATTAACGTAACAACCGATTACATCAAAATAAATAAATTCAATTTCGTTATTGAATAAAAGCATATTTTCTACTTTTTCAATGTGTTTTTCTTCTGCAAAATGCTCTTGAATTACGTCGCCATTTGACAAAACAACGATGATTTGTAAATTTCTTTTTTTGTTTTCCATAATTTTTCAACTAAAATTCGACTAAATAAAGCCCAAAAATAGCATAAAATTTCAATAAAACAAGGACTTTACGAAGTATTTATTTTTTTAATTATATTTGAATGAATGAAAAACAAATACCTAATATGGGGTTTAGTAGTTGGAGGTGCGTATGCGTTAGTAAACAAATACAAAACCTTTTGGAATAAATTAACGTTCTCATTGGGTAAGGCAAAAGTAAAATTGCCCTATCCTTACAATAATTTAAACCTAACGTTGCAACTGGTAATTAATAACCCAACAAAAACTTCAATAGAATTAAGAGGTGTTTATGGAAATTTATATTATCAAGGAAAACATTTAACAACCATTACTGGGTCAAGCACAATGATAAAAGAGGGAATTACATATTACGACGTAAATTCCTCATTCAGTATTCAAAACTTAATCAATATATCGGGTTTGCAATTTGATACTTCATCATATACAGTTTTATATAGGCAATTAATCAGAACACCTTTTGTTTCAGACGTTACTATTGTTACCAACTTAGGTAAGTTTGAATCAAAAGATAAGTGGCTATTACAAGATTTAATACAATAATGCCAGTAAACACCTTATATACAGACGGAGATAATTCTCAATTACGACGAGTAATATTTGCCTCAACACCAAAGGCCGTTGAGCAAACAAAAAGTATTGCACGACAATTTAAGGGAAATACCGAAATGGAAACTTGTAAAAATATTTTCAATTTCCTTAAAAATAAAATCCACTATTTAGAGGACGGTTTTCATCAAAAAGTTAAATTGCCCTCAGCACTATTAAGAGAAAGAAAGGGAGATTGCAAAAGTTATAGTGTTTTTACTTATGCTATTTTATACAATTTGGGTATTCCTTGTCAATACGTTTTAGTTTCTTACAATGATGACCCTACACCAAGTCATATTTACGTTGTTACTGATAGTGGAATTATTATTGACGCAGTATGGGGTAAATTTAATAGCGAAAAAACACCAAAATATAAATTTTATAAAAAAATAAGCGACATGAAAATAAGCACAATATCGGGAATTAAGGGTGGTCCAATAGGTTGTAATACTTGCAATACTAAAATGGGGGCCGTTCAAGGAAACTCGGACCAATGGTATAGAGATAACAAAGGTAAATTAAACTTAAAACTAACAGATAAAGCAAACAACTACGGCAAAAAAATTCCTTATGCACCTATTAGGGGGTTGTTTAGAAAGTTTGTTGAACAAAATGGTGGTGGTATAGCGACCAGCATATATAGAAACGTATATATTTCTAAGCCAATATTTAAAGGTATTCCCCCTAAGGTTTTAAGCGACTTAATTAATACTCTTAAAACGAGTGCAAAGTCAAAGGGCGTTAAGTTTCCGAGTGAGGTCCAAATGAGTCAAATAGGTAAACTAAGTAGTGTTCAAGTTAATGTTTCTACTGAATTAAATTCGGGTGCATTAAAGTTGCCGACTGCAACTACTGGTAAACAAGCACAATTAACGTTACCACAAGCATGGGACAAAGTAATGGGGTCGCAACAATATTATTTGCACCAAACCTATTATATGAAACCTTTTGAAAGAGGGTTGTCGGACTTAAAAGCAAAATACACAACACCAGCAAGTAAAGAGGCAAATATTAAAGCATGGAAAAAAGTTTTAGTCAACTGGTATAACTTGGGTGGTAATCCTTACGAACTTTACGAATCTGTAATGGAGGGCAAAACCAAAACGCCAAGAGGTAAAGACGCAAACTATATGTTAATGGTGGCCAAGTCAAGAGGCCTAAAAGGGAAAGACATTGGACTAATTATTCGAGGTGTAGTGAGTGCCTTTGGTGGAGATAAGTTTAACTGGGGACAAGAGGGAACGTATATTTTTGGTTATAAAAATTCGGGCCGAATTGGAGAACCAGTATCAACAACTGCAACAATTACGGCTTATTTGACAATTGCTACTGCTTTATGGAATCTATTATCAAAAGTTTACAATTTTGTTGACGCTAAAATAAAAGAGAGCAAAGGTAAAGAAGAAATAACTAAGTTAGAAACAAGTGGTTGGATTAGGGAAAGCGACTATCTTAAATTACCGACTCCAAGACCTTTGGTTGTTGACTACAAGCAAATTATAATTCCTAAAACTGATGTGCCTGATTTAGAAGAAGTTGGAAACATTGTGGAAGAATTAGAAAATGCCTTTGGTAGTTCTAATGGAAAACCAGCCGTTGAATATGGACCAGAAACTAAAAAACAATTTTCTATGGTCCAAAAAGAGGGAACATTTAGTCCTAACTTAAATCAAGCCGTTAAAGACGCTGAAACTGATAAGGGAACGGCCGATTGGTTGGCCTTAGCAAGTAAAACTACAAAAGCAATACCAAAAAACGTTGGGGACGTTGTAGTTTCAATGGTAAAAATAGATTATAGCAAATTGGAAAAAGGCAACAACGACGGAACAATGACTGCTGGTTTTGGAAATATTATACTACCTTTATTAATCGGTGGTGGAATCCTAATGGCACTAAACACTGCTAAAAAACAAAAGAAAAATGGATAATTTATACGCAGAAAAATTCGCAATCGGTGGGAATGAGGCCCAATACAATTATGACGGAAGTGGAATAAATCCTGACGCAGAAATGGAAACTCCAATGGAACAAGATAAAGACGTAACGACGTTTGAAGATGACCCAATTCCAGCCGAAACTCCTGACAGTGGTTTATCAACTAATGATAAGCCCGACGTTGAAACAGAAGAAGGCGAAGAAGCAGAAGAACCAACTTCACCTTTTGGAAATATGTTCTTGATAGGTGCAGTCCTATTGGGAATATTTTTATATACTAAGAAAAAATAATTAAATTTGAAAAAACAAAACTATGGCAATTTTAAGTAAAGACACTGCAATGGAAGTCGCGTATATCGGGGCTGGTGCAGTAGCAGGTAAAATCGTTGGAACAAAAGTATACGACATGCTTCCGTCCAGCGTACAAACAGCAATTCCAGTAAAAGGGACGTATGTAGAGGGTGCTATTCCAGTAATAGTTGGCCTTGTATTACCAAAATTCGCTGGTCGCACTACATTGGTAAGAGGTTTAGCAAACGGAATGATTGCGTCAGGGGCATCAACAATCGTGGGCCAAGCACTATCTGACTTAGGTGTTGGGGAAGGTGCAACTACTGGTGTTGGCAACGTAATGATGGGCAACGTAATGATGGGCAAAACTGATTCAGTTTATGCCCCATTAATGGGTTCGGCTCAGGGAGATGATGACTACTCAGACACCTCTTACGATTTCACAAGTGCAGACGCTGGTGAAATGGATTTTTAATTTAAACATTAGGAAAGAAATAACTAATAAAAACACAAAATTATGAACAGTATTATCGCAGAAAAAAAGTTTATTGCAGAAAGAACGGGGATTCCTTATTCAAACCTTTCTCAATCTTATCTTCGTGCTGAAACCCTTTTGGGTAGTTTAAGTCAGTACGATTTTGAATTACAACGTAACAACGTATCAAGTCCAAAAGTAACTGAAAGACTTTTAGATTTGAATGACGAGTTTGTTATTACTCACTTAACTATCGGTTTAAAAAACGTGGCTTCTGACACCGACGCAGAACACATTGTTGCACCAATTCAAACTTATGCTAACAATGAAACTGCAAGTGGTAACGTAAACCCTTTGGGAGATAACGTTGAAGCAGTATTTAATTCTTCTTTTTCGTTGACTATCAACAGAAAAGAGTTTTTACCTGAGTTTCCAGTACGTTTCTTTAAACGTGTTGGAGATACACAAGTAACGGCTACATCTCAGTCATCTTATCCAAACGGTTTGTACGGTTTCGCACCATTTGAGCCAGTTAAGGTTGACGGACGTATGACGATTGACGCTACAATTAGCGTTGGTACTGGTATAGATTTGACCCCAGCAAGTGGCGAAAACTATGCAGTATTAGAGTGTCGTGGATACTTGGTAACGAACGCAAAATCCTAATTCTTCGGGGTTCGTGTAAATATAAAATTGGGGGCGTAAAAACCCCCTTTTTTTTGTTATATTTGTTATGTTAAATAATTTAAAAAATGAATAATCTTATTATTAAAAGAAGTCAGATTGTAGAGTTTCAATTTACTGGGACTCCGTCGACTTTGAAGCGTTATGGTGCTTTGCCTAATCCTCAACTTCAAAGAAATAACGTAATTCTTTATGGTGTTGAGTGTTTTACGGCTGACCAATTATCAGCAACTCCAACTGGAAACACTGTAATTGCAGACGCAGACAAAGACCAGGTCGTAGTTACATTGGTAGATACCAATAAGGACCAATTTATTTACAACTTCCCAATTACATCTTTAATTCGTTCTGACGTAGGGGGCTTTGTTACCCTTTTTAAGCCACGTTTGATTAATTTGAATGATTGTTACGTTCAATTAACAGACGCTACTGGTGTAAGCACTAACGAGGTTGTAGCATTTAATTTTTATTACGAGTTAGTAGGAGAATAATATGGAACAGAAAAATCGACTTATAAGCCCCTTGATTGAGTACATGGTTAGTAACAAGATGATTACTGACGTTACCTCACCAGTTAGTGAAAGAGTAAAGCAAGTGCAATTTACTTTTGCGTCAAGTGGAGTTTATGGAGTGCAGATTTGGAAACCCTATTATTTTCAACCCGACACCAATCTTAATGGGTCGGCTATTAAAGGCATACAAGCATTGACGTCAACTGAATTAGAGTATTTACCCGACGGGACACAAACTTATAGTGCTGACGTTATGGCAAATATGCTATTGTGGTTAATTGACGAAAGTGGCGACGCAGTTTGTACGTTGCCACTTTCTGAATTAATTACCAGTTCATCGAATACAATAGGTACTGCATTTCCAAAGGTCCAACGTTTTGACCTTAAAAATATTATTTGGCAAAAGTGCTATATTACTATACATGACACAACTGGCATAACTGCTGGTAGTTCATTAATGTTTAATATTTATTACGATACTCAATAATATGGTAAATCCACAATTTGTAATAGAAAAAATGAAAGACCTTGATTACAAATATTTTGTAATTGAGGACATGGCTGGAAATTTAGTAGACGTTCAATGGGCCAGTATTCCAACAGATAAGGCCATAGAACGTTATAAATCTTTTTTAAAAAGTACCAGCGTTGGGAGTTCGTTTGTGGTTTTTATTTTTAAATCAAATGAAAGATTAAAAAATGGAGAGCCGACAAGAAATAATGTACCTATGAGGTACGAAGTTTTTATTAACGAGCCATACGGACAACAAGAAGTTATGAGGGACAACGAATATAATCAAGGTGGAATTAATGGAATAGCCGAAAGTATGTATAGGGCTGGTTCTATGGGGTCAATAGGCCTTGACACTTACATCGGTGCAAAAGATGAAATCCTTTCTTTAAAGTTGAAAATTCAGCAATTAGAAATGGAAAATAGATATTTACAAGACAAGCATCAAAGCGAATTGTCGGCTATGGAAAAAAGATACGAGGACCAATTAAGTTCTGATAAGAAAATTGAGGGCATAATTGGGAACGTACTTCCAGCAATGGGCTTGGGTGGAAATGGAATAAATGGTATTACACAAACAGAAGAAACAATGGAGAAAACAACAAGTAAAGAAAAAGTAATTTCGGCTATCAATGTCCTTTTAGCAAACGACCCTAACTTCGTCGAAAATATCACTAAGTTGGCCGAATTGTCAAAAAAGAATAAGACCATATACGAAATGGCCGTAAAGCAACTAAATAGTTTGTAATGAAAGATAAAGTAAAGCAACTACAAGACAAGGCCAAAAAAGGGGCTTCAAAATTAGGTACTGATATTAAAACAAGTTGGAATCAATTACCCCCTATGGTTAGAGTGGGTGCATATTTATTTGGTGGAATTTGGGCTTATAGAAAAATATCTAATTTAATTAAAAATAGTGGTACTAGTGAAGACGCAAAAGACGATATTAAGAAATTTGAAAAAAACGGACAAACAGCAACTTATCCCGAAGCAACTTATAGTGGCTATGCTGATATTATCTATAATGAATACGCCAATGAGGTTTGGAGTGATTTAGATGACGTAATTTATATTTTTAAATTAATGCAAAATGACCTGGACGTTGCTAAATTAATTTCGGCTTTTGGCTCACGAAGATTATTGTTTTCTACAATGGAAGGAAATTTACAAACAGTAATGCAACGAATTGATAGCGACGCACCTAACGAAGTCAATAAGATTTTTGAAAATAAAGGTATTAAATATAGGTTCTAATGAAAGTGAAAAAAATAGTTTCAATTGGTTTACTTGGATATATAAGTTATGATTTATATAAAAGGTGGAAAAAAGGCAAAGGCGACCCGTTAGAAAGCCAAATACCCGACGCCCTAAAAACAGAATCAAAAGATAAAGACGTAAGCAAAGTAAGAAATGCAGACGTTTCAAAAGGTTGTGGTTTTATTTCTTTTGCTGGTGGTTTAAATCCTATCATAAGAGCAAAAAGTGATATTAATTTTAAAAACATGGTTAAAAACCTACAAAACTATGCAAATTTAATGCTGAGTTATAAAGGTTTAAAAAGTCAAATGATAAAGATTGACGGATTTTATGGGGCTTGTACGGACAAGGCCTTAAAAACTGCTTTTCCTAATTACTGGTTTACACCAAAAACGGACAAAGAAATCATTACGAGATATAATGACGTAAATAGGGCTTTTATGAATAACCCTAATAATATAAAAAAGGTCGCTACAATTTTAGGATAATATGTTTATAGGTGCTGATGATATAATTGAAACAAAGGAAACTTTTTTACAGATAACAAAAGAGGACCTAAATAGAATTGAACAAAGACAAAAATTAATTATTGGAATGATTATAGCGTTAGCGTTATTAACTTTAATAAAAAAATGAGAAAAACAAGAACAACTACTGAATTTATAGGGGCAAATGATTTTATTGTTTCTAATTGTATTAGTATAGCATTTACAAGACCTACTGGAACAAATCCAGTTTACGTTAATGGTATGCCAATCGGGGACGGACAAACTTTTACTATAAACCAAAATGTAGGGGAAATTGACACTACACGATACGAGATAGTTTTCGGTACTGGTGCTGGGGACAATGAATTATATGTGGTTAAAGTTATTCCTATGAATTACCAATTAGACTAATATGGCTGACTTTAAAAAAATAATAAGCCACGTTTTAAAATGGGAAGGGGGTCATTCTGCTGACCCAAGAGATAAGGCATTAAACTATGGCCATTCGGGGGTTTTAGGTAAAGGTTATGACAATAGGTTTCCTAATAATTATATACATACCAATAAGGGAATTATCTGGGCCACTTGGATTGATTACGCGAACAAAATAAATATGCCAGTTTCTGAAAGGGTTAATCGTTTTCTTAAAATGACTAAATCAGATTGGGAAAATTTAGCATATACTCAATTTTGGAAACACTACTATTTAAATGACGTAAAATCTAATGCCATTGCACAAATTTTATTTGAGGGTTATTGGGGTGGTGGTGGTGCTAATTTAGTTAGAAACTTGCAGTATAAACTAAATGAGTTAAAATTTTTAGGTAAAAATGGCTTAGCACTTAGCGTTGACGGTGCAATGGGTATTAATACTGTGTATGCTTTAAATAACGCTACAAAAGACTTTGAAATTGAAAAACAATTAATCAAATATCTTGTTGACAAGCGTGTAGAATATTTAAAATCCACTTCTTCATTTAGTTGGGCTGGAAAAGGTTGGACAAATAGAGTTGCCGAAATGTTTAACAACGCATTGGCAATAGCCCAATCCCAACGGACTGCAACTGCAACCTTTACTGGATTGCTCGTTGCAACGGGACTTTTTTTTTTAATTAATCGAAAGAAATTTAATTTTCTTCACGTTCGTCCCTCATAGGGATTTGACTTTCATATTCAATCACTTCTTTCTTTTGTGATTGTGGAAAAACTTGCATTTGACTTTGTTCTTGGAAACGACCTTGTTGCGTAGCAATTCCATTTTCTATTCTTACAATAGAATCTGAATCGTGAGCATATTCTTGCGACCCTCTAAAATCTCCGTCTTTTGTGGCTTGTTGTATTGTAATTAACGAAAGATTTGGATTATTGTGTTTTAATTCTCTTATCTGCTCAGGGGTAATTGCAATAAAATTAACAGAATCAATAAATACAAAATCATAGTTACCAGCAACCTCCATAATTGGCTCAGACTCCCTATAATTACCGAAGTGCATATTTGGGGACTTTAAACCAAAGTTTGTCATCTTGTTTTTCAGTGTTTGTGAAAACCCTTCTTCTGACGCTACATAAAGCACCGTCCCATGATTGTCTGCTAAATACTTAGCAAAGTGCATACAAAACGTTGATTTACCACTCTTGGGTAAACCAAAAACCATGTAGTGAGCATTTATACTTGGTTGACCAAAAAATGCCTCCCAGCGTCCGTCAAAATCGTATTTAGCGTATTCGTATTGTTCTAAGTCATTAGCCGACATTATTCCAGTCTTTGCAGACTCCCCAGCATTACGTTGTCTTTCTAATTGCTTGATTTGATTTCTTATTGCCGTAACTTTTTTTAACAAAATTTCTCTATCGGTGTCGGACAATTTTTTATTTCTAAAAAGATAAGCACCAGCCAACCCCCCAGCAAGGGCTGGAAGTCCCTTGCCAATGTAATGTTGTGCTATTTGATAACCAGCCATTCCAACTTGAACAAAAGGTGGAAAAGATAAACGACCAGTAATTTTTTGTAATTGCTGTTTTAAAGCATTAATCTTTGTGTCGTAAATTTGATTTTCATCTACTTCGAGGTCGCTAAAATCCATACTATTTCCTTATTAAAAGTATTATTAGAAGTCCAATTATAATTAACCATAACCATTCTTTTATTTGCAAAATCGTCCAAGCGAATCCCTTTTTTTGTGCCTTTGTTTCAATGTACTTTTCGACAACTTTTGACGGCTTGATTTCTGTTTTGCTGACGTATGTTGTACATGGTTTTTCTCGATAGTAAAATTTAAAGGTATCTCTAAATCTTTCAACTCTAACGTTGTTGAAATAGATTGTGTCAATTTCTTTATTCCAAAAAACCTGAGTGTCTTGTTCCAAAGTATCTCTAATAATAATCGAATCTGTTTCCAAAGTTTCAAGAAGAAATGGATATTTTTGTACCAAACGAGAAAACCTATAAGTAGGGGAACAACTAAAAATAAAGATAGTTGTAAACAAAATAAAAATAATTCGTGGTCCATTGTGCATAAAATTTAACGTCTAACAAATGTAGTATAGTGGAAAATACTGGCCCAAGTCCATAAACAAGCATAACCAATATTTACAAAGATTTCAGGATAAGGTGGATATTGAATAACTAAAACATTCCATAATCCCCCAATTGACGGAATGGCCAGTCCTAAACGCAATAAGATTTGCATATATTTTGGCAAGTTGTCGATTGCTTTAACGTTTCGGCCAAATATAAAAATATAAAATAGTGTAGCGTTTACAAAAATTACTAAGTTAGCCAGTTCGTTAATTACTTCCATTGTTTCCATTGTCTTTGTCTATTTTGGAAAAGAATTTTTTGGATATTGCCTCTACTCCTTTTAAACCAATATAACCCAAAACAAATGCAATTCCCGATTTATAATTATTATTTTCTACATTTAGTATTTCAACAATAACTGGCGTTAAATAATTCGCACTTGCAACACCAGTAATAATTGCAAAAAAAGATTGTTTGATATTTTCAGCACCTTGTTTTCCTAAAAAAATCAATGAGCCAAATAAACCAGCAATACTGGTCATAAGGTTTATTC
>Ga0255751_10005104_pt1 | contig 11748 bp, 19 predicted proteins | sample 071ome_20_FD_179951 | JGI IMG/M metagenome (GOLD analysis project Ga0255751, IMG submission 179951) | Coastal salt marsh microbial communities from the Groves Creek Marsh, Skidaway Island, Georgia - 071412BT metaG (version 2) | ecosystem: Environmental > Aquatic > Marine > Intertidal zone >...
CTTTGTTTAAGAGTTTGTCAACCTTATTCACATACTGTGATAGCATATCTACGTCTCGTAATACCATGTACTGTATGCCATTTATCGACTTCTATCTCGTGCCATTGATTTGTAGGAAGTACAACTTCTTCTATTTTATCACCAAATTCATCCGTATACCACGCTGTACTTACATTGTCTCCACCCGGATCAACAATATAATTTATAGCCTTGGTCCTACCTCTATCAATATGCACAGGAACATTGTCTACAAGAGTTTGATATCTAAATTTGTTACATTCAGGAAACAAAGATTTCAAATATTCACGCAACTCATCTTGACATTCATGTATAGTGTAGTTTTTTGTATAGCCTCCAAAAAAGTTTTCTAGTTTTAAAACTTCTTCTAAGGACAATATAAGATGTGTAGGCACTGTAGGTACATTTAATATTTTATACATTATAATAATAACTCTTTTAATATAGGCATACTTTCAGGACTTAGTGCAATAAAAAATTGATATACATCATCTCCTGTAGCATGAGCATCATGAATTACATAGCTATCGTGTATATACAGTCTGCCTGCTTCTATTCCTGTTTCTTCCACAAGTTCGTATTCTTGCTTATTCACTACATCAGGACTTGCTGTTTTTCTGTTTTTGTCAAATCTAAACTGCGTTTTAGATGGATTGTTTGTACCCCACAAACGTATAATATGACTTGGCATACACGTATCAGTATGTGGTTTAAAATGTCCTGTATTATGCCATTTTAAAATTGCACTACGATACATAAAGGGTTTTATTGGTGCTAAAGGATCAAAACAACTAGCACCTAACATCTCTGTGTGTTCTTTACACATAAAGTCATAAACATGTTCGCTTTCAGGTTTTCCGCCATTTAATTGGTCAAGTGGATAACAAACAGGTTCAGGATTGTTAAACATATCTCCATTTAGGTTTACCAATGGTGCACCATATCTTGGATATTCTAAATGTTTTATTCCCCAGCGTCTAAATGCATATCTATATTCATGCATTTGTTGTTCAAATAAATCTACATCAACTTTTATGTCCAAAGGCTGTAAAACATTTGGATGAAATTCTTTATATTCTTTTTCGTGTAATACCTGCATAAAGGTATTTACAATTTACCACTTTTCTGATGTGCGTTTTTTGAAATCTTGTTGAGCACGGACAGCATTCATAAGACGAAGTATTCTGCTTTTCTTTTCACCTGGGCGATCATATTTGTTCTTTTGTTCCCAAGTTTTGTCTCTTTCAAGTTCTTTGGCAAATTGCTCGCCTAGTAGTTTTTCTAAATACGACAAGTCGTCGTTACTAAGTTCTTGTATCTTCCGTGAAACCATTCTGTCTGTCTTTCCATGCTTGTTCGAACTGTTCTTCATAGTCGTACAAAGGTGCGCCGTGACTTCCATCGATCCATAGTCGACGAAAGTATCCGTTGTAACTTTCTATTACTGTTTGAGGTGATGCGTCGAGGTGGCCTTTAACCATATAGAAAATTCTGTATTCTTCTTTAAGGTCGTTTCTCAACATACTGTATTTACAAATATTAAAAATGTAGGCGCTAACATAAAGTTAAAACGCCTCATTGTATCCTTCAAAAATACATTGTTTATAAATTTTGTTTGCTTGCTTTACAGGACACTCAAGTTGATACAAAAACTCTGCATCATCATAATAATCAATATACGCAATATCTTTTTTGCGTCTAACTTCAAACGCAATACTTTTAGTACCACTGGTTAGTATCATATTTTTTGCTTCTATCTTCATGACAATGCCTTTACTAATTGGTCTGCTTCTTCTTCTGTAACAATCATTCCTGCTGTGTAATATTTCAAAGATTCTGCTGCTTTTTCATCTCCTTGGATAACACTAACAACATAATTCATTGCATCTACAAATTCTGCAATTTGATGTACTACAGATTCATCTACATTTTTTACAACACAAATTGCAGTATCTTCGCAAACATAAATTCTACTCATTCCAATTGGTGTGGTAATCATATTACACTAGCCTCCAATACCTGTTGCAAATTCATATCTATCATATCATCGTCTAATTGTATAAGCCTTGTATCTGGAATGGTAACATCTTGATTATCTCCTAGATAAATCAATAGATCAGACATTGTAATGTCATGTCCTAATTGATGTGCAATCCAAATCTGGCTCATTATTAAAGCATTTTGAATTTTATTTTTGTCTTTAATTTGCTTTTCTACTAGCCATTTAATTGCTTCCTCTTTTGCATCATTATATAATACAACACGTTCGCCTATTGATTTAAGATAGTTTTTTTCACTCATGTTCGATCTTTTTGCTCTTGTATTTCTTTTCTACGTTCTACAATCAACTGTTTCATGTCGTTGAGAGCTTGACGAGCACGAACAGCACTGACTTTTACACCTTCTTGTTCGAACTTTTCGCTCTCTTTAACATAAGTTGCAAAAGCAACTTTGAGTTGATCATGTATTTCACTCATTACCGATAATGTGCTCGTATATTTCTTTCCACTTTACAACTTTTTTCATTCCAACAGGAACACTATAATGCATATTAAATCCGTGTTCAATAAGAATTGGTTGTAGCCCTACATTCAAACCTGCAATAGCATTTTCCATTTTGTCTTCAATCCAATAAAGACCTGTATCTGCATAGTTTTCATCCAAATATTCATCTTTATCTGCACCTGTATCTAAACAAGTAAGTTTACTAAATGCAGTAGGACCAAATAGTTTTTCAAGATTCATTTTTCGTAGTTTATAGGCACTCTCATCAAGGCTCAAACTTGTTATACAATGGAAAGTATAACCGTGTTCTTCATGCAACCGTTTTACATAATACATACTATCACGCAAACTAGGAAGAAATCCAATTGCAGCACTTTCGTTAAAAATTCTGCATTTCTCTTTGGCGTCTTCCTTTGTAATTCCAAAACGTTCGCCAATGTCATAATAGCGATTGCCCTGCTCTATTTGTTTGTAACCGTGTTGCTCCATCCAGCAACAAAATGCATATTCCCAGTTTAGTAAGACGCCATCTGCGTCAGTCAAAATGATCTTGTTCATAATTTGCCTTTCTAATTGCCTATGTGTTATAATAGTATATTATTGTTAGTTTGTCAAGCCTCAACATATACAGTTGATGCTGAACTTGTTATTTGACCATTATTACACGAAACTGTTTGACCAATAAATGTTACAAGTTTGTTCACTGCATAAACAGTACTATTTCCTGTTCTAACCGATCCTGTATGAGGAAGACAAACAATTGTTGTTCCTCCTTCGCCATCTGGTACTGGAGTCGGAACATCGTGTGATACAGTGGGATCACCTATTCGTGCAACTAGTTGATTTTCAGCAAACACTGAGCCTTGCCCATTACTAAGGGTGGTTGTGGTATCGCACGAATGTCCTGTTGTACAACTATCAGTTTTTCTTGCTACTAAACCACCCATAAATTTATCCTGGCATTGCTAGTCCTGTGGTTGCCTGTGTATATTGACTTGCCATATCTGACTGTGTCTTTACAACAAACTGAACTACACTTTTATTTACCGCAATATTTTGTGCAGGATCTGCTGTTAGCAACCACGGTCCTAGTCCAAAGCCGCCACCATTTTGCATCAATGCCATAGGTTTAGTTACTGTGAGTGTTTTGTCGTTTTCTTCTACGAAACGTGCTACAACTTCTTCACCTGCACTTGTACGGAAAGTGATTGTGTCATTCTTTTTATATGGTGCTTCAATCAACATTATAATGAGTATCCTGTTCCTGTGTAGTTAGTGTCTTCGATATATTTTATAAATTGTTCGTAGCCACCAATCTTTTGTCCGCCTACAACAATCTGTGGAAAGGTACGTGCTTCTGGAAACTCTGTGAGAACTGCTTCTCTATCAAAGTCTTTGCCCATTTCTAAATATTCATATTGATAGCCACGCTGTTCGCAAAGTGCCTTTGCTTTTGTGCATGATGGACATGCTGGTTTACCCCAAATGTGTATCATAGTGAAAATCCTTTAAATGTGTCTGTGCTCACATCCTGCTTTGTACCACCTGATACATATGATGTGATTTCTGTTTCTTGTGGAGCCACTTGTACATCAGCACCTGAGATCCACTTCTGTGTCCACGGCAACGGATTGTTGCGTGTGTTTGTGTATGGACCTTTTAGATCCACATTCTGCATACGCTTGGCCGCAATGTATTCCACATACTCTCCAAGCAACTGCGAATTCAATCCAATCATCGAACCGTCTTTGAACAAATAGTCTGCCCAAGCCTTTTCCTGTTCAACAGCATCTACAAACATTTGAACACAGGCTTCTTGTGTTTCCTCTGCAATTTTGGTGTAGTCCGGATCATCTTTCTTCAACAACTTCAATAGCATTTGTGTGCTTGCTAGGTGCAAGTTTTCGTCACGTGCAATCAGTTTGATAATCTTAGCATTGCCTTCCATTTTCTTAAGTTCGGCAAATGCCCAACTACAAGCAAATGAAACATAAAAACGCACACCTTCTAGGATGTTCACGCTCATAAGTGTGAGCCAAATGTTTTTCTTTAGTTCATATAAATCAACTTTGACTTTCTTGCCGTTGATTGTATGTGTGCCTTCTCCAAGCAAGTTATAATAGCCTGCTTGTTCAATCAAGTCATCGTAGTACTTTGAGATATCACCTGCACAATCTACAATTTCTTCAATGTCTAACATTTCATCAAAGATTTTACTTGGATTGCTGTACACGTTACGAATGATATGAGTGTAACTACGACTGTGAATAGTTTCACTGAATGTCCATGTTTGAATCCAGTTTTCTAGTTCTGGCAATGATACTACAGGACCAAATGCTTCCACTGGTGCACGACCTTGCACACTATCTAATAGAATTTGACGCTTGAGATTACTTGTAAAAATATGCTGTTCGTGGTCAGTTAAACCTTTGAAGTCTTTGGCATCTTTATAGATGTCTACTTCTTCAGGACGCCAAAAAAATCCTAACTGTTTGTCTGTCAAACTGTCAAAACTTTTATACTTTAGCGTATCATAACGCTGGATTGTGGGACCGCCTGTCGGGTCTAAAAACGCCAATACCTCTGTATGGTTGGCACGATTTTCTACGTCAAATACGCTCATAATATTCCTCTCTCTGTATGTGTTAAATTATAATTGGGTCAGGCCCGTTTGTCAATCTTAAATTACGCAACTTTCACACGCCTCATCATCTTCAATGTGATAGCCATTTGTTTGCGGCTCTTCTGCTTCACCAACAAGTTTGCTCACGTCTAGTTCGCCTTGCCCGTCATGCGTGTTAAAGTAGTATAACTGTTTGCCACCGTATTTGTAGAACATCAACATATGTTGTAACATCAAGCTCATAGGAATCTTTTCATCTTCAAAGTAGATTGGATTGTAACTTGTGTTTACGCTAATGCCTTGATCAATATACTTTTGTAGCACTGCCATAATTTTGATATAACCTTCTGGGCTACGCTGATCCCAAAGTAGATCATATTTGTTCTTTAGTCGTTTGTATTCTGGCACAACTTGTTTTAGTACACCGTGCTTAGATTGCTTAACTGAAATAAGCGAACGTGGTGGTTCAATACCATTTGTAGCGTTTGCAATTTGCGCACTTGTTTCTGCTGGCATCAGTGCCATCAGTGTTGAATTGCGAATACCTGTAGCTTTTAGTTGCTCACGTAGTCCTGCCCAATCCATACGCTCTTGATGTGGAACCAATTCATCTAAATCTTTTTTGTATGTTTGGTTTGGTGTAATACCGTGTCCGTATTTCGTTTCCATAACGCCCGGAATAGCTCCTTGCTCTGCTGCTAGGTCTGCACTTGCTTTGATTAGATAGTAACTCCATGCTTCTGCATATTCGTCAATCAAGTTTAGTCCATCTGCATCGATGTCTTGATATGTTAAGTCGTGCTTGGCCATCCAGTACGCAAAGTTAATAATACCAACACCGATAGGACGGCGTTTTTCTGTAGATAATTGTGCTGCTAAAATTGGATATCCTTGATAACTCAATAGTGCATCTAATCCACGAACTGCTAGTGTACACGCCTTTTCAAAGTCTGCTGGTGTACGCACATTTCCCCAGTTGATAGCACTCAATGTGCATAGGCTGATTTCACCTTCTGGATCGTTTAGATCTTTTAGCGGCTTGGTTGGCAAGTCAATTTCTGCACAAAGATTTGATTGTCTAATAGGTGCCACGTCTGGCAAGAATGCTCCGTGGTCGTTTGCGTTATCAACGTTTTGTAAGTAGATGCGTCCTGTGTTTTTGCGTTCTTCCATAAACGCACCGAACAATGCTGCTGCCGGAATAGTTTTCTTACGTATACTTGTTTTACGTTCTGCTGCTTCGTATAGCTCACGGAACTTGTCTTGGTCAGCAAAGAACGCTTCGTATAGCCCTGGTACGTCACTTGGCGAGAACAGTGTAATGTCTCCGCCTGTAATCAGTCTTTCATACATCAGTTTGTTAAACTGCACACCATAATCCATATGACGCACACGGTTTTCTTCTGTGCCTTTGTTGTTCTTAAGCACCAGCATGTCCTCTACTTCTAAATGCCAAATTGGATAGTAGATTGTTGCTGCTCCGCCACGCACACCGCCTTGACTGCATGATTTTGTTGCTGCTTGGAACATTTTGTAAAACGGAATAATACCTGTGTGATAGGCATCGCCTTTGCGTATTGGGCTACCAATAGCACGTATTGAACCGCCGCCGATACCAATGCCTGCTTTTTGACTTACGTACTTAACAACACTTGCGCTAGTAGCATTGATACTATCAAGGCTATCGTCAGTTTCAATAAGAACGCAACTGCTGAACTGTCTCTGCGGAGTTCTGACGCCGGCCATAACAGGAGTGGGTAGACTAATATCATGTAAACTAATAGCGTCATAGTAATCTTTTACCCATCTTAATCTAGTCTCCTTTGGATAACCTTGGAATAATGTTGCTGCGATTAGAACATAGCACATCTGTGGTGTTTCAAAAATTTCACCTGTTACTCGATTCTGACACAAGTACTTACCACGCAACTGCTCCATAGCAACATAGGTCAAGTTCTCATCACGCTCGTGCTTTACAAAGCTGTTGATCTTTTCCCACTCATCATCATCATAGTATGTGATCAGCTCTGGATCATAAAATCCACGTTCTGTATTACGCTCTACCAACTCTTTTACTGTGCATGGCTCGTAGCCGTTGTAAACTTCTTTGCGCAATGCATAATTGATCAGTCTACCACCTACAAACTGATAGTTGGGTGTTTCTTCACTGATAAGATCTGCTGCTGCTTTGATCAGTGTTTCTTGGATTTCACTGGTCTTCATACCATTGAAGAACTGAATTTGACTCTTAATTTCTACCTCGCTTGGACTGACGCCTGTAATATTTTCTGTAGCATAAAAAACAACTTTGTGTAATTTTTCGATGTCTAACGGCTCACGGCGTCCGTCACGCTTGGTAACTTGAATCATATTTTTATCCTTTATTTTTTAGTTATCAGGTATTTATTAATAGGTAGGTAGTGTATCGTATCGCATTTGACATTCCAAAGTTGGTAAATCATTTGTGTCAACGCTCCTATCATAATAGTATCCTATTGCTTGATTGTCAACAAAAAGAAGATACTTCATTGCACTTTCTTTTTTGTCTAGTACAATATGTATCTCAAAAGCACTCTGGGAAAAACGGTCAGTTAACTGTAATGTATAATAAATTGCAAGAATTTTTGTAAATTCACAGTAGGTGTTTTCTTTGAGCAACTCCCAAGGATCTGGCCATGTTGTCTTGTCATATGGATCAGCAGCAATGTTACTGATAGGCACATTGTTCCAAAAATAAATTACATCCAATAATGGATTTTCTGCTGTTTCTAATTGTTCGCGAAAAGCACGCCAGAGTTTGATTCTGTCAAATAAATTTTTATCAACCATTATGCTATATATTTGATTGTGAATTCTAGCTCATCGTCAACTGGAGATAATGCATCAATAATAGTATTGAATACATTTAAATGGATTTCATTTGCGTTACTACCTTGGAAAGAACTTCCTCTAATACCAAACACCAATAGTCCAGCTTTACTAGGGTTACCGGTGAAGATGTAATCTTCGTTGAAACTCACTGCATCGGTGCCACCAAACAATTTGTTGTACAAAATTTTGATAGTACCATTTTGATATACAGGGCCTGGATCAGTATCTGCTTTATAAAAATATTCAAGCTCAATAGTGCCACGATCAGCATCAGCAGGTAACCGAATAATTGTCTCACCATCAGTGCTGACATCACTTCCTGTTGCTAAAACTGGACCAATTGAGCGTCTAGCTGGAAAACTCAAAGTAACACGTTTACTGCCTTTTACTTCTGGTAGGTAATCTTGAGAGAAGTAAAGCGGATCAACAGTCAACTCTTGTGTGCGTTGAAAGTAATCATTTACACTGCTGTTATCATCTGCATCTCTGTAATCAGCATCTGCAAGTTGGTTTGCTAAATCATTACGAAAGAAATTGATAACTGGAGTAACAACTACACTAGCACTATTGTCTCTACCAACATTTAAGAATGTGTTACTTTCACTTCTATTAAAATTACCGTTACGAATATAAATGCCTTCTTTGTCAACAGCATCAAAAACGTAATCTTTTACTAGAGTGTGTTTTGCACCTAATTGTTTTCCTATTGGTAACACACCAAGTGTATCGCCGCCTAACACAAAACCATAACCGCAAGTGTTAACTTTACCGTTAACAAACTTGTTGTAATTTATATCATAATCACTCCACACTGCACAAGATAGTTCTTGCATTTGTATATTATTAAAAATGTTGTTATCTGTAGTTGCAGTTGCGACAGAACCGTTGGATAGATAAATCCCAATCCAATTACTAGTCGGTAAACCAAAACTATTTACGGCTAGTCCGTTGCCCCAATCACCTCTAATTTTTATATCTTCAAATATACTGTCTTTACAATTTTCAAGTAAAATAGCACCTCCATAACTGGTGTGTTCTAAACTCATACCGCTAATTTTGATGTTTCTAGCCATGTTAGTCGAATCAGTTGTGCTAGGATCTGCATATGATCCCGGTACGCTGGTTTCGTTTACAGTTCTAAAAATGTGTGCTGGCGGATTGCTTGCATTACTGGTTATAGTTGTTTTATCTATACCATCACCAACCAATGTAGCATAAGGAGGTATTCTCAAACCATCGCCGCCAATTACATATTCACCAGCTGGAAAAAACAATTTAATACGACTTTTTGCAAGTCCTTTTGATGCAGGGTTTAAAAACAGTTGATCAATTGCTCGTTGTATTTTAACCGTTTGATCATCTGGGCCGCTTTCTACACCAAAATCTTTAATACTTACAATATCATCTAGTTTTTCCTGTAGTGTTCTTTCAACTGGAGCACTAATTGCTTCGCCTGTTTGTATCTCTCCACGTCTGTATGCATAATCACCTGCTGTGGTAAGCAGGTCATCTGCTTCAGTTAAGATTTTTGTATTACCAACTTGTGGCGCACCTTCTGATGCTGCACCGTTACCAATGTAAAGTTCTTGGGTATCAATTGCCCAACCTAACTCACCTGATGCCAATTGCGGCAAACCTGTTCCTTGATTTTTTCTACCACGTCTGTGTTGAATACGAGATATTTGTACAACGGCCATGTGTTACTCCTAGTAATGCTAGTAGTATTTAGCCATTCTTTTCGTAATACTGGCGGCACCTATTCCACCATTCTTGTTCCCATTCTGCAAACTCATCCGGCCACAAGTCAAACTGTTGATACTCTCCTGCACGACTGCACATAAAGATATGTCCTTCACGTATATCTGTGCCATGCACTTCATTGTGTGCAATTGCATAAGCTGTAAGTTGTAGGAAATAATCTTCAACCCATTCTAATTTCTTAGGCTTGTTCGTTTGCTTAAAATCCATGATGCAAGGCTGACCTTTGTATACACCTACAAGGTCAGTAGTTCCTGCATAGATATTAGGAACATAAAGGGGAACTTCGCTACCCCAAATTTCATCAACATCGTCCATAGCATGAACTTTAATTTTGGTAGCCATCATATGTGCTTGCTGTGCATAAGGATTGCTACCAGGCGTAGGCCATTCACCAAACTCAATATAGTCCTCAAGATACTTGTGCATCCTAGTACCTACACCGCTTGCTTCGGTTACAATCTCTTGTGCTTTCTTTTCACCTACACGCCTTTTCCATTCTATAAGGTGTGTCATGTCTTTTGTATTGCTGAGGATAGTAGTAACACTGGCTACTGGTGCGCCACCTGGTGCTGCATAACGGCGCTTGCCATCTACTTCTACACGTTTTAATTTTTCATACGTGTACTTGGGTTTGATTAAAGTCATATGTTATGTTAACATTAAAGGTCTGATAAGTCAACAGCGTTTTTAGCCATTTGTCCTACAGTGTCTCCACCTTCGCCGCCTTGTGGTAGTGCGTCTACACTATCACCTTGGAAGTTGATTTCGTCTTTGTTGAAGTTTTTGATAATCTTTTTCAGTTGTGGATCACTGTTGTAGTTCATAGCAAACGTTTCGTAACTGAATGCTTCTACGCCCATTCCTGCCAGCATATCATTTAGTTCATCTACTCCAATAGAGGTTTCGCCGTCAGCTTGTAGCTGCTTCAAAACCTGTATTGTTTTTGGATTAGTATTCTCAGTTACTTTTTTTTTGAAAGTTTGCGAGCTAGGTTACGTGGATCAACACTTTCACGTGTTTCTCTGCCTGCTGGCTCTTCGCCGCCGGCTGCTGCTAGATCAACATCACCTTCTGCTGGCATTGGCTCTGCTGCATCCATGTCGACTGTTGGTTCCATGCCCATGTCATCTGCTGGCATTTCTTCTGCGCCCATTGCTGGAGCAGGAGCACCTTCGCCTGTTAACAATCCAACACCATTGCTTAGGCTTTCACGTGCTTGTTCCATTGCAGTGTATAGTCCTTCTAGTGCTGGTTTCACACCTTGTACGAACTGTGTGCTTTGGTCCACACCCATTTCATCACGGATAGCATCAGCAAGTTCTAGCATACTTTCTGTTTGCATTTCTGCTGTATCTTCCATCCAGTTAGTAACACGATCAACCATATCTTTTGCAGCCATGATAATTTCTGCATTGTCTTCTGCACCTTCACGTACAACAGATTCTTTTGCTTCTGCATCTGCTTTTTTATTACCAGCATCGATCATTGCTTTGATACCTTTAGACTTTTTGTCCTTAGCTGCTTTCTTCATTGGTTCTTTTTTATCACCGTCACCATCAAGATCAATGTAGTCTGGCTTTGATGCTTCTAGCATTTCGTCTTCAATATCACCACGCTCTGAAATTTCAGCATTCAGCACATCCAAGAACAGTTTAGACTTTTGATAGTCATCACTTTCTACAACTGTGTTAAAACTTTCACTCATTTCAATTTGAGACAACTTGGTGCGGATTTTATTACGTGCATCCTGTAGTTGCTCTAGTGTAAAGTTTTCTAATTTAATTCTTGAGCCAAAGCGTTTTGCTAGGCTTTCATTTAAGCTCTTTGCTGTTACTGGTTTTCCAAATTCACTAATGATCATGTTTGTATTCCTAAAAGGTTGTGTTAAAGTTATTTATCATCATTCGAAGATGATTGCTTCTAATTTTTGGCTTGCTCTATCCCTATGAGCCCTGCTGACTTCGTATCTA
>Ga0255751_10005122_pt1 | contig 11723 bp, 6 predicted proteins | sample 071ome_20_FD_179951 | JGI IMG/M metagenome (GOLD analysis project Ga0255751, IMG submission 179951) | Coastal salt marsh microbial communities from the Groves Creek Marsh, Skidaway Island, Georgia - 071412BT metaG (version 2) | ecosystem: Environmental > Aquatic > Marine > Intertidal zone > Salt...
AAAATATATTAGATGTATTATCATAATTAAATGCACCAGTATTTTCTAAGTATTGTCCATCACCATAATAAGTAACAATACCAGAAGTTGCCGTTATAATTCCAGTAACTGATATTCCATCAGCAGTGGTCTCAAATTTCTTATCAGTTTTCCCATAATATAAATCAACACCACCAGTATTGGGTTTTAAATAAATATTGCTATTGTTTAAAATACCAACTTCCGAACCAGCAAGTCCCCCTCCGTAGAGTATTAAACTGCCATTATTCTTAATGATGGTTCCACCATTACCATTTATTTCGAGTTGACTCGCAGTGGATGTTCCAAAATTAGCAGTAAAAGATCTAACATCTATATCGCTGAATGTAGAAACACCAGATACATTCAGTGTTCCATTAACATCAAGTTTTGATGTTGGTTGTGTAGAACCAATACCAATATTTCCACCACTTTCTGCAATTAATATAGTTGCGCCTATGCCTACTTCTAGGCCGTTCTTTACCCTAAAATTCTGAGTAGCCAAGGTTCACTATCCCCTTCTGCTAAGTTACTTTTTTCTATTTATCCTCAGACTTTTGTTGCCACAAAATTAACAACATAATCCGTTTGAGATGCTGATGCACCAGTCGCAAGAAGTCTCAAATTACCACCAGAAATATCAACATCAAAAGATGCCACAGAAGAATTATTAAAAATTGTTCCATACTCAGAATGATATGCAGTCGTTCCATTATGAAGTGCAAGTATCTTTGTGGCGTGGAAGTTTGTTCCTTCTGTTGCCTGAATCGTATACTCTACCGAACGATATGTTGCGATATCAAGTTCTGTGTGAATAGCAGTTTGTGTCAATGTTGAAAGTGATGATGTTGAAGAACCAATGGATGTAGTGTTATCAACATCAATATTACCAGTAATACTTACACCATAACCAGTAGTCTGGAATTTAAGATCTCCATCATGATAAAGATCTATTCCACTATTGACATTAAAAACAGCAAGATCTGTTCCATCAGTTTTTTCAAATATAAATCCAGGTTGACCAGCAACAAAATTATTATTTGTTTGGAAAATTAAATATCCCTCACCAGTATCTTTTATATAACTATGAGTTCCATTATGTCTTATTTCAAGATCATTACTATTTCCGAGATATATGACATCATTATCACCAAAATAAGCATTGCCTTGGAATGTAGAAACACCAGAGACATTTAGTTCATTTAGAGTTCCTACTGATGTTAAAGACGAATTAGTTACACCACTCCCCAAAGTAGTCGCATTTAGGACTTCTATTTGATTTATTTGATAATTCTTTCCTATCGCAACATTTAAACTCTCACTTGACTTGAGTGAAGGACTTACTCCACCATTATATTCATATAAGAATGTCTTTTGAATTGACTCGGATCCGATTCCGATTCCAGCACCGCTGAGAAGAGAATCATTTCCTACAGTGGTGGCAATACCAACAACAAAGTCGGCAAGTTCAATAGTTCCAGAGTCTACTGTAAACTGGGTGCCGTCAACAAATAAGTCACCCTTAATTCTTACAACACCAGTATTGTCTCCTACAATAGCTGGGTCAATAATAATCTCTGATGGACCTGTGATTGTTGCCGTTGATAGGCCAGCATTATAAATTGAAACACCAATACCAGTGGTTCCAAATTTTCTATCCCCATCATAATAAAGATCCGCTGATCCTCCAGCGTTTCCTTTTATCATTGAGTTGCCATTTTGGACATTGGTAATATTAACATTTTGTCCTTCAATAACAAGATCGCCAGTTCCCTGATCTCTAATTCTTGAGTCAGAACCAGTGTGATAAATCTGTAAGTCACCACCAGTACCAAATGTTGCCTTTACATCATCCTTAAAGTTTAAAAGATTTTCCGAACTATCCCAATAGGCTGATGTAATACCAGCAGTTGGTCCAACGAATTCTACATCAGTATTAAGTGTAGTAATACCTGCTACATTAAGTTCATCAAGATCACTTAACCCATCAACAGTTAAGTTGGAAGAAATATCTATTGAAGCATTAACATCAACATCAGAAGCAAAAGTAGAAAGACCTGCTACATTGAGTTCATCAAGATCACTTAACCCATCAACAGTTAAGTTGGAAGAAATATCTACAGAAGCATTAATATCAAGATCAGAAGCAAATGTGGCAATACCTACTACATTAAGTTCGTCAAGATCACTGAGACCATCTACAGTTAAGTTGGAAGAAATATCTACAGAAGCATTAATATCGACATCAGAAGCAAAAGTAGAAAGACCTGCTACATTGAGTTCATCAAGATCACTTAACCCATCAACAGTTAAGTTATTACTAATATCTATTGAAGCATTAATATCGACATCAGAAGCAAATGTAGCAATACCTACTACATTAAGTTCGTCTAATTCAGTAAGACCATCAACATCTAGGTTACCATTAGCATCAATGTTTCCGGTAAAAGTAGAAATACCTGATACATTGAGTTCATCAAGATCACTGAGACCATCTACAGTTAAGTTGGAAGAAATATCTACAGAAGCATTAATATCGACATCAGAAGCAAATGTGGATACTCCAGTTACATTTAAACTTGTAAATGTTGGAGTGTCGGAGAAGGTAACTGTTGCAATTCCACTACCATCTTCTCCGATAGCATTAATATTACTACCTTTAAAATCAAGTTGTGTCACAGTTCCTGAAGTAGATACCAATGCACCTTCATCAAGAACAATAATAGCATCAAGAGTTCCGGCACCAGTATCTACAACACTTTTCCAACCCCAAGCACCTGATCCATCAGCAGTAATGACATAATTAGCACTTCCAAATCCAACACCATCAGTAGATATGCCAGAAACTGATAGTTGATTTGCTGTTATGATACCACTTACATTTACATCTCCACCAACGGTTAATTTGGAAGTTGGATTATCAGTTCCTATGCCTATGTTGAAGTTCTCATCACCAACAACCCAATACTTACTTGGATTTGTATCAGTTCTTATACCAATTGCCAACTGGTAATCTTTGGTAGTATCTGGAGAATCAAATAAGTAATTAAATTTACCAGATCCAATTACAACTTTATAGGATGCAGTACTAGAACATCCATTATATGTTCCAAAGAAATTGTTATAGCAACCATTGGTGTTACAGTTTCCAGAGCGAGAACCAAAGTAGTTGTTATAACATCCACAAGCATTTCTACAACCTGCCTGATATCCAAAAGCATTAACAAACCAACCTTCTCTGTTACGTGCTCCTGCTTCCCATCCAAAGAAACTATTGAAGGATCCGCAGTTATTATAGAATCCCCCAGTATTTCTACCAACATGAGTATTGCCACATACATTAATAAAATTCTGTCCGGAATATCTACCTATTGCAATATTATCACTACCTGTGCTATTATATTTTCCAGCTTGGTAACCAAAGAAAATATTATAAGATCCAGTGGTGTTGTTGCATCCTGCTGTTGATCCAACAAAAAAGTTATGACATCCAGTAGTATTACATTTTCCTGTGAAATATCCACCAAGGAAATTATTATATGATCCACTAGTGTTACAGTATCCTGCAAGTGGACCAAAGAAGTTATTATATTCTCCAGTGATATTATAGTAACCTGCCTGAAAACCAAAGAAGATATTATAGTATCCAGTAGTGGTAGACTTACCTGCACCAGCACCAATAAAGGTATTATTGATTCCACTGTAATCACCATCTGCTTGTGGAGTTAAACTTGATCCAGTAGTTTCATCACCAATCAAAATATTGGTTGATGGACCAAATCCATTATCAGCAGTTCCAAATCCAATTACTTGAGGGCTAGATGCTGAACCAACTTGAAGTTTTGTTGTTGGATTATCAGTTCCTACTCCAATATTTCCGGTGCTTACATCAAATAATGCTACAGTTCCACCAACACCAATGTTTAGATCATCCCTAATTGTGGCGGTTCCATCAACATCAAGATTTGCTGTTGGAGTTGTTAATCCTATTCCAATATATCTAGATGATGGATTAAATACTAATCCTTGTGTAGTAGCAGCAAGACCAGTTACGTCACCAACAGTTGGTGAGAATAATATGTATTGAATCTGATCATCAGAAATATCCTGAATATTAATGCTATCTGTAGCACCAACGGAAATAACAGACTGCCAACTCCAAGGAGCTCCAGGGCCACCAGATGATAAAACATAATTAACAGATCCTACACTATCATTAGAATCGTAAATTTTATCTCTGATTCTTATTGACCCATCAATATCCAATTCACGAGTTGGATCGGTTGTTCCAATTCCAATCTGGCCATCAGTAGCAATACGGAAAGTTTCTGTATTATTGATTCCAAAAAGAAGTGTGTTCTCTGCAGGAGAATGTATTGTCGTTCCTGTTCCGAGACTTAATGTATTTGCAGATAATCTTTCAGTCTGATCAATCTGATATACCTTACCAGAAGTAACATTCAGATTTTCGCTCGACTTTAGTGATGGATTAGTTCCACCATTATATTCATAGAGGAATGTATTGTCTGGACCAATTTGAATACCAGCACCATCCGATAATAAATCACTGGTAGCAGTAGTTGCAATACCTACAATAAAGTCGGCAAGTTCAATAGTTGTGGAGTTAATCTGAGTTGTGGTTCCATCAACATACAGATCGCCCTTGATTCTTACAACACCAGTATTATCTCCAACTGCTGCTGGATCGATAATTAAATTTTCTGGTGCAGTGATAGTGGCAGTTTCTGATGTACCATTAGAAATAGAAACACCAGCACCCGTGGTTTCAAATTTTACAGAAGATGCTCCTAGAGGTTCTCTATAAGAAAGTTGTACTATTCCCGCAGAATTTCCACTAATTCTTAGAAGTTGATTGTTTCCAACATCAGTAAATCTTATTTCATTATTAATAATCCTTAATCCTTGAGATCCATTAGCATCAATATAACTATCAAGTCCATTATAATAGATTTGTAAATTTTCCTCATCCGTACCAAATAACAATCTATCATCATCAAGAAGGCGAACATTACTTTGGAATGTAGATAAACCAGTTACATTCAATACTGATCCAATACTCAGACCGGCACCAATAGTTACATTCTTATTAATACCAAGACCGCCATCAATCTGGACAGCACCAGTATCAGGATTACCTAAAATATTATCAGTGAGATCAGTAATTGATAAGGACGTGAAGGTATTTGCTGCTCCAGGAACGGCAACACCTTGAATTCCACTATAAACAGCACCACTTATGTAAATACTTTTTCCGGAGAAATTAACTCCAGAAGGAAGGTTAGTTCCAATGAAATTTAATGTTCCTGCTTGATAATCAAAGAACCATTCGTCATTATTTCCAGATCCTGATCCAAAAAGTTGTGTTCCAGAAGTAGAAGCATTTGCAGCATCTCCACTTGTATGAACATATACCTTTACAACATATGTCGATCCAAACTCCGGTGGTATCCAATCAGTAATACCTGTATTCCAGGATCTGTAATCCCTAGCACTAGTATCATATGATGATACCTCAAGAGGAGATCCTGTAGTATATACAGAAACAACTCCAGAAGAACTTCCCGGTATAATTTCGGGAATTAAATTTCCTTGAGCCCAAACATTTTCTCCTCTAAGAAGAAGTGGACTTGGAACGCCTTCTTGGGTAGCATTCAATATAGAATTAATGTCCCTTTTAGCGGCACCATAACCAACTTTCTTCCAAAGATAATCAACCTTTTGGGTATCTGAAATTGCCATTTGTTTTTATGACTCCTAACTTATGCTAAGGCTTGTTACTGATTGACCAGATGCTAAGGCTATTCTAATTAAAACAACATTACCTGTAGAATTACTCATATTTTCAGTTCCTAATGTCATAGTATAACTTCCACTCAAAGATGTAGATGCCAATATCACATCTCCAGAGGTTGCCGCACAACCATCACTACCATTACCACCATTACCAACATTAGAACCAGGAACACCACTACCATTATAAACCTGGTCTACTCTTAACCAACCATTTAAACCGCTAGTACTATCTATCTGAGTTCCCGGAGCGGCAATCCAGAGACCAGAAATTGACGAAGAAGTGATATTAATATCAAATCCAGCAACTGCTTGTCTTCTAAAAGCAAATGTGAAATACTGAGTTCCAGTATCTCCACTTCTATTAGGACCAACAGGCAAATAACCAGAAGAGTAATCTGTTAGATCATGCTTCAAAACTCCAAGTCTTACAGTTGCTTCTTGTGTTCCCACAACACCAAGATCACTCAATTCAGTATATGGATTGTTTGTGTAAAAATTAGTAGCACTATTAAAAGATGGAGTATTGGTTGAAGATGCATTAAAATCAAAAATTCTTACACCATCGTCTGTAAAAATTCCATTGCCTAAACTGTCAGATACTGGAATTGCAATTTCACTAATACCCGATTGAGATGCTCTATGCACTTGTATTTTTGTAAGAATATCTGCACTATAAGGTCCAGTACCATTCACATTTCTAGATCTTACTCTAATTCTAGATACGGTTCTTACATTTGATGTGGTAATAGGAACTGTCAAATCACCAATGACGTATGGAGATCCTCCGGTTCCTATGTTTACATTTGGAATTCCTCCTGTGAGCATACTTGATGCTCCATCAATGTCTGAGTAAGTATAATTTAAATTGTCTATAACAGCATCAGATGTTCCTTCCTGAGGAGTACCAGGATCAACATCTACAGGATTTGTTGTATCATAATAACATTGACCAATAAAATCACTAATCTCAACACCAGACAGTGTGAGACTTGGAGATCCAGTATTATAGTATGGTATTCCAGATATATAACGTTTTGTTCCACCAACATTTTCTGTGAGTGTTACTGCTAAAACACTAGTTGATGGTACTGATGAAGTTAAATCATCTTTTACAAATTCTACAATGTTAGTGTTTCCAGTGATACTGTGCAGTAATTGCATACTGTTTGCACCAGTTGGAAGAGATGAGACGTTCTTCGATACACTTGCTAAAAATCCTTTATAAAGACCGGGGTAATAGATGCTATTTTCAAAGGTTGTGTTAGTTCCATCAGGATTGAGTAACTGATAGTCACTTTCAGAATTAACCACAAGACTTGCATAAGTTCCAGTCTCATTTGCTATAGTAAATTGAACAAATCCATCCGCAACATTATTTACTCTTGCAGTAAGAACTCCATCATCTGCAGTATGTGCATAATTGACCATTTGTGCTGTTGCAGTTCCAGTTACTACACGTTTTACAGAATCTCCAGCAGTCAAACTAGTTCCACCAGAAACATTATCAGTGAATCCAGAGGCAAGTTTTGGAAACGATCCAGTGCTAGAAACATTAACAAGTGTCTTGGTACTTAGGCCATTTGGAGCAGCAGGTGCATCATCATATACTTTTAATTGAACAGATCCTGAAGTTGGAATTACTGCAGGATCTGCAGTATTATGATTATTAAGTGTCAGTCTTAATGTATCTCTTGTCACTGATGTTGATGTTCCCTCCGCCCAGTTATGTACTAACCTGTTTCCTGTTACACCACCATCTGCAGAATTATTGGCGATAGAATCATTTGAAGTTCCATCTCCCCAGGCCATAGTATAATCAACAACCATTCCAACCGCAGTGGTATTGGTTGTATTATTCTGCATATAGAGATCTTGACCTTCTATAACATAAAGATCATTTCCCGTCAGAGCAGATCCACCACTAGATGTTCTATACAACTCAAATGTGGCAACAGGATCTGGAGTATATACTGTTATATAACCATCTTTCGATATTGTAAATGAACTTCCGGCACCAACTCCAGTATTATTTCTAGCAGTAACTTGAACAGAAAATAGTCCTCCATCTCCACTAGTATCATAAGTGTGTGGAATAGTTGAAGAACTATAATCTAAAGTAACATTTCCATCTCCCCAATCAACATCATAACGATTAGCATTACCAGATGATGTTACAGAAAGTGATACAGTTAAAGGGTCTCCTCCTGCAGTTGGTGCTGATGAAAAATCAACGTCAGTAACAGCAGTATTTTTTATAATATTAAATGCAAGTTCATTCAGATCATCAATCGTATTGACAATACTGGAAGCTTCTGTAATTGTATTAAGTGCTCCTGGTGTTACTAGATCTCCATCAGAAGAATTTCCTAGAGATAACGCTCCACCTTCACCATAATAAGTTGTGGCAGTTAAAGATCCCCTAACCTCAAGTTCAGTAGTAGGATTGAAAATAGTTGTTCCGACACCTACACGACCAACTACTTCCAATACCTTTTTTTCTTCGGTACTTCCTTCTATACCAATTTTTTGTTCTTGTTGTCTACCAGAAAGAAAACGTATCGGTGCTACCATTTTACTTTAAATATTAGAGGTTAGATGTTTCCAAAACACTGGAAATATATTTTAAATCAGTTCCATTTGTTCCGACTATAGATAAACTATCGCCAGTTTCAACAACCAATTTTCCTGCAAGAAGATTGGCAGTATCACTTGGAGGAATTGCCAAATCTTCTACAATTGGAATATCAACTCCTGATCTACGATAATTAAATGAAATAGTTTCAGTAGTAGATCCGGTGTTTGTAACCTGTGCTAAAAGAATAACTCCAGTATATGCAATCGGAGCTGTATAGATTCCAACTGTACTAAGACCTACAGTAGTAGTAATTGTTTTAAATACGTTTACTTGTGCCTGTGCGACTGCCATTTGATTAGTCTCCTCCTAATGCAAGAATGAATGGTGTAACCTGTGTAAATAAACTCTTAATATAAATGTTTCCAGTTACAGTTCCAGTTGCCTGGTTAATCTCAACACCATCACCAATTCTGAAGTTACCTGCCTGGTCTGTACTGGTGTATGAAACTTCGCCACCATCAAGTTTTACAACTTCATTTTCTTGAATAGTCACTCCACCTCTAGAAGGATATGCAGTCTCAATGGTATTTCCTGCACCAATATATTGGAATGAATGTGAACTTACAATCTGGAAACTTTGTCTTGCAAAGAAAACTGTCGTTCCAATTCCAACATCGTTATTTAGATTTTGAATCAAACTGATTGTTGATACACCAGCAACTGGTTTTGTTGCTTCTAACACTCCAAAATAAATTGCCTCAATCTCTGCCTGTGCAGTTGCAGTTACCCCTGCACCTGTTGGAGGATCAATTGTAACATTAGGCACTCCTTCAAACTGAGAACCTCCACCAAACACGGTAACTACAGTTACGGATCCATTTTCAATAGTTGCTGTTGCCTGACAAGGTATTGCAATACCAGGACCCGTAGGAGCATCAACTGTTACTCTAGGAATATCGGTATAACCAGATCCTCCATTAGTCACCTTGATATCAGATACAACATAATATTTCTTATCAAAATAAAGTGCTTGCCCCTGATATGGTCTATTGTTTCCAAGACCAGAAACAACTACAATATTTTGAAGTTGATCAGCATTTTCACTAACATCACCAGTATAACGATCACTACACTTACTATACTCATCTCCAATTCCTTCGGAAACTAATCCTCTAGTTCCAAAGGAAGAATTGGAGTTTGTTAAATCACACTGCCCGCCTTGTCCAGTATAAATTGCAGTATCATCACAAATGGTAAAAATAGAAACCAACTGCGAATAAGCACCATTCGTTACAGAAACTCCAATACCACCCTGATTGAACTGAGTATAAGAATCAACGTTGAAGGATCCTTGAACACCGATGAGATTTATTCTATCCCCCTCATCAGCATTGAAACCATCAATCTTCGCACCAATACTATTTGGAATAAAATTAGTGCAGTTTCTTACATAAGGACCTTTTGTAATAATGCCCGTTCCTTGTAAAGGAATTGCATTTGGATCTGTTTGACCAAGACCTGCATTTCCAGGATAAGTTGTAATAATTCCAGCAGCTGCTGGTCCAAGATCAATAATTGTTGTTACAACACCAACACAAGAATCAATTGCAGAACGAACATTTGTACAAGAATTAATGTCAACATTAGATCCAGTGGAAGGATCTGCCTGCATACTCAAATCTCTTATTTGAGAATACTCATCTTGATATCCGCCTGTCCACAAAACATTATTAATACAAGAAACTGCAATGCCTACCGCATAGTTAATTGTATCAATAGTTGCTTCTTTTACACTATATCCATTTATATCAGTTCCAGTAATGTGCTGAAGAACTCCATCACTATAATAAGATTGTCCAGCACCTACACATTTGGAGTTTCCACCTCTCGTAATATCGTGACATACTGCTCTAAAAATATCTTTAATATCATCAAAGCAATCGGTGCTATCACCAGTTGGAATTTCAAATGCTGGAGCCTGATAATCAGTACTTGTTAGATATCCTACTGCCTCTCTTGCAATAAAGTCAAGATTCAAACGAATCATTCTAGCAGCATCGAAAAATCTATCAGTAGAAACTCCAAGTAATGGGCGAAATGCAATGACTGCTGCACCATCAGTCATTGGATCACCAACAAAACTTAGGTCGGTAATGTGACAACCTTGACTAACATAGAATAAATCGGTGTTTGTATTCTGGGGTGCTACCAGACAACGACGAAGTTCTGACCCTTCTATAGAAACATTGTCTGGAAGATTGATTGGATTATCTTCTACATAAGTTCCCGGATAAACCTTAACCGTATCTCCCGGAACTGCATGTTCTACTGCTGCCTTAATCGTTGCTTTTGCGTTATTTATGTCGAGACCATTATTAACATCATCTCCATTCTCAGTCACAAATAATGTCTTTCCTGCAGAAGTTGTACTTCCTGCCCCAACTTCTACGATTCTGGTTCCAATACCCGTTACACCACCCTGATCCTGCTTCCAGAATATTTTTCCATCATAAAAGTTTAGAGCTAACTCTCCAACTTGCAATTGTTCTGTAGTAGGTCTCTTACCAGGAACGGCAGACCTTTTAATCCGAATCGGAGTGGCCATTTATTATAACTTGGTATTTACCAGAGAAACAGTATATACTGCCTTTGATATATTTATAAAACCTCAAGAAGCGTTGTTTCTTCTTTGTCTGTATCTGTAAAGATTTGCAGGAGGTTCTGGTTTCATCCAATTCTTGATTTTTTCATATCTCTCAATATCAAAAAACTCCTGGGAGAAATACCATTCTTCCCAAGGAGTATGACCTTTGTCTTGATTACATTCGTGGCAGGCACACACACAATTCTTGGTGAAATCTGCTCCACCTTTAGAACGAGGTACAACGTGGTCTATTGTTAGGTTCTCATCAGACCCACAATAGGCACACTCTAAATCCCATTCTTCCTTTATCTTTGCCCTCCATAATCTTTTCGCTTCGGCGGAACTAGTTGTTTGGAGGTTAAAGACATAGGCTTCGGGAGTATTGTAGAGAGGCATAAGAAGTTGCGTCCTGCAATTATTTATCCTCCATGCTTTTTCTTACAAGCACCACGAGCATATGCCCTTGCTAAACTATCAATAAAAGAGCAAGGTTTCCCCTGCTCTCCGCAATAAGGACACTTGGCATCCTCTGGGTCATTAGGGTATGAAAACTTCGGCATAACCTTCCCTAAGTTCTAGTTGTTGTTGAGCATCTTCTAATCTAATTTTAGCAGAAGGAAGACCCTGCTGACCAGTGAGTTGTTTATTAGATGCAACATCAATAATATCACC
>Ga0255751_10005123_pt1 | contig 11722 bp, 8 predicted proteins | sample 071ome_20_FD_179951 | JGI IMG/M metagenome (GOLD analysis project Ga0255751, IMG submission 179951) | Coastal salt marsh microbial communities from the Groves Creek Marsh, Skidaway Island, Georgia - 071412BT metaG (version 2) | ecosystem: Environmental > Aquatic > Marine > Intertidal zone > Salt...
AGACGAGGATATCTAGGATCCCCGAGCCCGATCCCTTACCGCTTGCAAACTCAGATGCGACCTCCGTAATTATATCTAGTTCGTCGCTGATCTCCGAACTTTTTTCCTGTCGATCATTTTTCTTAGAATCATCGCCACTGTCTTTTTTAACCAGGAGATCGAGGCCTTGGCCTGGTTCCAACATGTCCTTCATAGCGATCTTGAGTTTCTGAAGCCCATCCTGAAGAAGTTGCCTTGTTACCTCATCCGTCGCAGTCAATCTGCCTTCTATTCCACTCTCTGACATTTGCAGCTCAACTTTAATCTCGCCTAGTGATGGGGGATCAAGCCGCAGACTAAGCTGCCAGTTGTTAGAGGCGATCATTGCTTGGATCCGGCTCGCAACCGTGTGAGCCAGTCTCTCTGACCAAATCTCGTAATTCTTAGTAGAGTCTGCGGAAACCATTTCCGTACCAGCCTGAACGTTTCGCAAAACTGTTCGAAGTTCCGCTTTAAAATCGGCAACAGTATCAGCGGCAGAGGTGGATCTCTCTACACTCACCCCTGGTGCAGATTCTTTTAATCTATTGTCCGATCCTCTCATCGCAACAAACGGGCTAGTTTGTTGCGCTAGTTGTGCTTCACTGCGTATGGGTTCTCTAATCGCATCTGCGAAAAATGATTTAGCAATTAGATTTTTCTGGTTCACCAAATCTTGACTCTGCTTTACAGCCCTCCTCGACTGATCACCGAGATCACTAGCTAGAAGCTCATCCTTTTTCTGGGATAAATCGGCACCTTTTTCAAAACTTGCTTGATGATCATGATTTAAGCGCTCAAAGCCGACACTACCTACTAAGGAAGCTCTTTGAGAAACCTTCGTTGATTTGGCAACAGGTTCCTGTAAATCGAATTCCACACGACCTGTCTTACCCTGCTTCACCGAAGGGAGAACCTCAGGTGTTCGCATACCTCCTTCTCTTACTCGCGATGCCGCTTCTGATGGCATTCTGCGATTTAACAGTGCTGGGATTTTCTCAAAATTGTCGGCAGCATCTCGTCTAAGAGAGATGCTGTCCGCTTCCACGTTTAGATTAGGAGAAGCTTTTTGATTCACTGATGGAGGATCAAGCCTTCCACGACTTTTAATCAAGGGCAAGCGCACATGCTCCGAGAGAGCATCCGCAGTACTAGCGGTCCTGACGCGCGCATCTGGGGTAATGTGAACCTTAAGGTCATTGCCTACCTCGCGGTTTTCGGTGACTGCGAGGAAGTCGTCTATTTTCTCAGAACCTGGAGCCGCCACGAGTTCCCGATCTAAGTCCAGATCGCTTGAAACTGGGCCGGAAGACTTGAGCACTTCAGGTTTCGTCGAACCCGACCCTTCATTTGGGACCTGTGAGGTTTTCTTTTCCTCAAGGTCGCGCTTGCTAGCTGTCTCTGGGGTATTTGTCTTAACCTCAACGTTCCCTGCAGACTTTCGCGCACCAAGTTCATTTGTTATCTGATTGCGCCCACCTTCGAGGGGATTCCTCTCCTCTGGACCGATTAAACCTACAATCGATGTAGGATCTTCCATCATTTCGGGTCCCGCAATTACTTTCTGCCTTATGAAAGCGGCCATACTCACATCAGAGACTTTCGATTCTGCAGTAGTCAGAACGATTCTACCCGCGGCAAGAGCGCGCTGATGCAATGCTAATTGCGGCAAATCCTTTCCTGAATTCGGCCGCATCGCAAATTCCAAACCCTCTGCTGCTTGGTACTCTGCCGCGCCGCTTTGGCGTTCAGGATCAGGAGAGACAACTGATTTAGAACCTTCTGGCAGTTTTGGATCCGAGACCGAGGATCCATCTACTATCCTATTGAAAACACTGTGAAATTCTTGCCCGTATTGACTCTTGTCTGGTGGACTTTTACCCGAGGATTCGGATGCCATCTCAGGAGAGGTCTTACTATTGATTTCCAGAAAACTTGCAAATTCGTGCACGAGATTCTGCCTTTTGGATTTATCTCGGGCCTAAAATCGCAATTTACATGCCAGTTCCTTGCAGCTAACTGGAGCGCTGTCCAATCGGCACCCTACCTTTCTTACCACTGATTTCGTCCAAGCGCTTTTGCTCTGATTTATCTGCTAGATGCGCGACCTTTCTTTCATGGCGCTCTTTTAGGAGGCCGAATTTCTTCTCTTCAGACAACAGTAACGCAGATTCCCTTTGAGCTTCCATCAGCCTCATTGATAATTCTTCTCGTTGAGATGTAGCTTGCTCGATAGTGGCATCCAAGGTCGTAACAAACTCTCTTAATCTTACAAATTTGAACTGCTCCATCGACTGCTCGAGACTGTTCGCTATCTGTTTTTGGTATTGGAATTTCAACCCCTCTAACTGTTCGATGTTTCCTTCTAAGCTGTCCAAAGCGTTCTTGGTTCTATCAACCTCAACCCTATGGGCTTTCCAAGTTTCGTGAGCCTTAGATTCCAAAGCCTGCCATAGTTCGGAACGTTTCTTAGAATTCATGTACGAGTTCCCGTAAAGCTGTCATCGATTCTTCTGCGCTTGAGGCCTCTGTCATTTTCTGAGTAAGAAAATCAGTAATCTGGGTTATGGTCCTGAGAGCAGTGTCCATGTGGTGATCTGAACCCCTTTGATATGCCCCTACCTGAACCAACTCTTTGTTCTCCTGATATGTCGACCAAATCTTCCGAAACCTTAGAGCATTTTCGATTTGCTCATCAGTGGCCAAAACGGGCATTAACCTGGAAACCGATCCAACCAAATCAATTGCAGGGAAGTGACCCTGATCTGCCAAGTCTCGACTCAAGGCAATCTGTCCGTCTAGCGAGGCTCTGGCTATATCGACAACTGGGTCATTCAAATCATCACCCTCTGCCAGCACAGTGTAAAAGGCGGTAATCGTGCCTTCACCTTCAGACCCTGTCCCTGTGCGCTCAATTAACTTTGGAAGCAGACCTATTACGGATGGTGTATAGCCCTTTGTTGTGGGGGCCTCGCCCACAGCCAGACCAATCTCCCTCTGCGCGTGAGCCACTCGCGTCAAACTGTCGAGCAAAAGAAGCACATTCGCACCATTTGCCTTAAAAAATTCAGCGTAACTATGAGCCAGATGGGCTGCTCTGATACGCTCCAGGGGAGAATTGTCGGCGGGAGCTGCGATGACGACAGAACGTCTCAACCCCTCCACTCCCAGTATCTGCTCTATGAATTCTTTTACCTCTCGACCCCGCTCTCCAATCAAACCTATGACAATGACATCCGCTTGCGAGTACTTAGTCATCATGCCAAGCAAGACCGACTTTCCAACTCCGCTGCCGGCAATAACACCGATCCTCTGGCCACATCCCACTGTCAATAAGGCGTTCACGGCCCTTACTCCAACATCGAGAGTATTTTCTATGGGTACACGCTCCATTGGGTTTACAGGTGTCCCGAGCATAGGTGTTGCCCGAAGTCCGCTCAAAGGAGGAAGACCGTCAAGCGGGTGTCCTCTTGCATCTAAAACTCGGCCTAAGGCACTCTCACCAACCAAAGCAATATCCGCTTCAGCAGTTTTTCGAACTTTCGCGCCTAAATTTATGCCCGAAGTCTCCCCAAAGGCCATCATAAAAGTAGTTTCCCCGCTGAAACCAACCACTTGCGCCTCAATAGGAGCACCAGATTCACGTTCGATTTCACACACCGAACCCATAGCTGCTTTGAGCCCCCTCGTCTCAATCGTCAGGCCCACCACCCTTCCAACGAACCCAAAATCCGTCGCTCCAGTATCTTGGAGCGAACGACTCAGCTCGGTTAATCTTTCAGCAACCAAATTACTCATCTAGATTCTTAGGCTCATCATCCTCAAATCGGGTTGCTTCAAGCTCAGCTGGGATTTCTTGGTTAGCATCATTGATCGAGCTCGTTCCACCAAGTATTCCAACACCGGCGGAGTTTAGTTGGAGCCTAAGTGAGGCACAGCGATTGGCCATAAAATCCTCGAAGCCAACTCCACCGAAATCGACTCGTAGGTCACCAGGCGCTAGCTCTTCTTCGTAACTTATTGCCAAACTAGGGAACTTGCCCTCCAAATCCAGATCATCCTTGAAGCTCTCCCACTCTTTGGGAAGCTTCATTTTCCCCGATTCTCCGAGCTCCCGCTCCGCACTTTTTATCGAGTTTTGAATAAATTCCTGAACAAAAACGGGAGACAGGTTTAGCGTCGTTCTTGCCAACTTCTCCCCAATCTCAATAGCCAGATTGGCCAAAGCCTCGATAACCCCCTCATTCGCGCGCGTTAACAAATCGATGTTTTCTATAACCGGCATTAACTGCCTGGTAAGTTCTTCAACTCTTGTTTCATATTCCCTCGCGAGTTCAGAATGAGCTTGGTTAAACCCCGATTCTTCTGCCTCTTTAATCCTTGCGTCCAATTCTGCAGGAGAAAGCTCGACTATCTCTTTAGGTTCCTCTAAGTCACTAGTAGGCTGCTCGTTCTCGATCAGTCGCGGATCCTCCAGTTCGTCCTGAAGATCCGATTTGGTGCTTTCCTGACTCAAAGCATGAGCCCGCTCCAAAACCCCAGACCAAGATTCCTGCTCAAATTGAGCAACGCTCAAAGCACTCTCGTCCTGCGTAAAGACTGCGCCAGACCCTCGTTCTACCCAGCCGTCATGCAAATTAAATTTTGGAACCTTAGACAAAGTCGCCACCATCTGGAGATGCAAGAATCAGTTCGCCCTTGTCCTGCAATTTTCTAGCCTGGCGGATAATCGACTTTCTAGCGGCATCCACAACAGCAATGGCAAGCGGCGGCATAAGGTCCATTTCGTCTTGGAACATTTCAGCCTTGTTCTTGGACATGTTAGCTTTAAATTTCTCTAGAAGCGTTTCGTCAGCTCCTTTCAAGGCCGTGCGCAATTCTTCTTCATCAAAATTATTTATCATCGTCTGAATGTCTCGGTCGGCGAGATCCACCAAATTCTCAAAGTCGAACATATTGTCTTCGATGAGCAGTACGAGTTCCTCATCTCTCGTCCGCATGGACTCAAAAATATCGGTCGCCTCTTCTGATTTGGTTTTATCCATAATCTTCGCTGCTACCCTCAAGCCCCCTAGCTGAGCAGAGGAGATTGAGGTCGATTCAGAGAAGCGGTTTTGCATTACTTTTTCTAGCTGCTGCAAGGCTGAATCCGATATGGTGTCGAGGGTAGCCAATCGTCGTATGACTGAGGATTTCAGATCCACTGACAGGTAGCTCAAGACATCGGCAGCCGTTCGATCATCGAGCATAGCTAAAATTGTGGCTATAACCTGGGGGTGCTCCTCACCTATCATGTCCGCAATCGCCCTGGGGGCCATCCAATCAAGCATCTCTAGCCCGCTTGACCTAGCCATTGGATCGACCTTTGCCAGTACCGTTTGGGCCTTAGACTCACCAAGAGCTTCCATCAAAACTTCTCTAAGATATCCAGGTCCCTCCAGACCCAGATCGGTCAACTCTTGCAAGGACTCTAAAAACTCGTCAACAACTGCAACAACTATTGGTTGAGGAACATCACTCACGCGTATCATGGCCCTAGATACTGCTGTTACTTGTGAAGGGGTCAAAGTTTGCATTACCTTTGCTGCTCCCTGCTTTTCAAGCAGGATCATGACAATTGCTGCTTTTTCGGTATTGCTGAGCCCATTAAATAAGAGCTCATATTCTTGAGTCATCGGCGCTATTTCTTCTGCTTCAGCCATTTTTATGACCTCCTCTAGATAGCTAGCTCTCTATCCAGCGTTTTAATAAGTTTGAAACTCGACCAATGTCATCTTTGACAAGAAATCTCATCAATGCGACTTTCTGGTCGTATGGCTGCGAAGTATCGAGATATTCCGCCGGAATACCCATGGCCTTCGGTTTCAGTCTGGCGGTCACCTCTTTAATAGTCTCTACATCACCTAACTCAACCAACTGCCGCTCCTCATCCGTGATCCCATCTGGATCTAAATGTTCGGTCGGGATCTCAAACTCATCCTTTTCTTGCATATTCCTGATAAACGGTCGTGCCAGTAGAAAGTAGACTATCAACAATATGACAACTACGGATGCTATCTTTATGTAACCATCGAGTTTTTCGGGCTCCAGATACCAGGGCCCCTCAGGGAGCTCTTCCACCGGCTTGGCAAAAGTAGTGGAGACGACAGTAACTACATCACCTCTAGCTTCGTCGAAACCAATCGCACCTTTGACTACCTCACGAATACGAGCAGTGTCCTCATCTACTCTAGTCTGATCAAGGACGCCATCCTCGTCTCGATACCGGTCATCATTAAGAACCACTGCTGCAGAAATTTTTTCAATAGCACCAACTTGCTGTTTCACATACCTAATTTCACGATCAAGCTCATAGTTCCGGGTAGTCGATGAACTCGTATTACCTGACCCGTTGTTATTTCCTGGCTCCCCTACTGCATTAGTTTGCGTAAACGTGGGACTTCCTGGGACGTCGTTGCTAAAGCTGCCGGGGACGCCCGAGGCATCAACGCTTGAATTAGTCTCGTAGATTAAGGATTCTGAACGCGTTCGTGATCCCATGCCGCTTCGGTCAAATTCTTCGAAGGTTGACTCGACCTCAGTGAAGTTCATGGAAATGTCGATCTCACTTCTGACGTTTCCCAATCCCACAATAGCGGTCAAGAGCTGCAAAATTCTATTTTGGTAACGACTCTCGACAGTGGTCTTATGCTCCATCTGTGCCGCCGTCATTTCCATTGCCGCATCCGATTCGGAATCCGTTAACAATTGACCCAAGTCGTCTACGATTGTCACATTTTCCTTGACTAAATAAGGAATACTGGAAGACACCAAGTGCACTATGGCTTGTATCTGAGCCTGGGATACCTTTCTTCCCGGGTAAGTTTTGACGACAACTGAGGCCTTAGAGGGAGTCTGATTTCTTACAAAAACACTCTGTTGTGATTCTGCAATATGAACCCTTGCTGAAGCGATAGCTCCAATTCTCTCTATGGTTCTGGCCAACTCGGATTCCATTGCGGCACGGTAGCCCACCTGCTCCATGAATCGGCTACGGGTCAATGAGCCTTGCTCAATCAAGTCAGAAAAGGATCCTAGTGAAGCCGCTTTTGGAATGTTTTGAGAAGCGAGAAGCATTCTAGCTTCGTGATATCTATCGTTGGGAATCTGTAGCTCGCCTGTCCCCGAGTCAATAAAAACGTCGTATCCAGCCGACACAAGAAGATCGTAAGCAGCCTGCCGATCAGTCTCAATCATTCCTGGATAAACCGCACGATACCCAGGAGCGGAAATCCAGAGATAAAAAATCACGCAAACTAAGAGTGCAAAAAATCCTATGACGGCGGGCATAGACCGCTTTACCGCAGGCTGTTCGATAAATCTCACGATTGGATTGGTTGAAACCTGCGCGGGTGGCTTAGTTTCCTCAACCGCACTCGCTGACTGAAGCGAGGGAGGAGAAGATTCTTGATCATCAACAGTATTGAGGTTTGCTAGTGCTTGCTGATCGAGGGCTATTTCTGACATGTTGAATTACTCTCTTACTACACGGGCATGTTCATAATGTCTTCGTAAGCTTTGAGCAGCTTATTACGAACCTGCATTGTTGCTTCGAACGCTAAAGACGACTTCTGCATTTGCATAACGACATCGGTTAACGGGATGTCATCGCCTCTCTCATAAGCCTCCCGGACTACTTTGCTTTCCTCCTGACTCTGATGGACGGAATCCAACGCCTGCATTGTGAGCTTCGCAAAGTCTAAAGAGTTAGTTCTTTGCAGTTCTGTCTTTCCCACATTCCGATCTTCTAGCTCTAAAGACTGAAGACGATTTTTGTGAGATTCAATCTGACTTAGTAAAGACGCCACTGTGGAATCGTAATTTGCTCTGACCATTACTTAGTCCTCAGGCAGATCGCTTCTTGGGAATATCAAAGCCACGATCCTTCATTCGCGAGACCTTGTAACGGAGCGTTCTCTCACTAATGCCTAATCGAGCGGCAGCCTCCTTCCTTGTCCTCGCATTACGAATAGTCTCAGAAATCACCCTGAACTCATTAGCCTCCATTGCACTCTGCAAACCCTCTCTTGAAGTGCCAGGTTCATTAGTAGAGGGCCCTGCGCCGAACTGGGGACTGGTCGCCACTCCCACCTGACCAGATTGACCGACAATAAATTGATCGATTGAGTCTTGCTCTTCAGCGAATATCGGTTCGTCAAAAAAGAGGTGCTGGGATGTAATCTGGCCACCAGCTGAGAGTACGACGGCCCTCTGAATTACATTTTCTAACTCCCTAACATTACCCGGCCACTCATAACTCAGTAGACTACCGAGCGCGTCCGGAGCAATAGGAGTGTCTGTACCTTGGTGACCATGCTTGATGAGGAAATAATTACACAAGGGTAAGATGTCATCCCTTCTTTCTCTCAACCCGGGAACATTGATCCTAAAAGTACTTATCCTGAAATATAAATCCTCTCTAAAAACCCCCTTCCTTATCGCCTGACGAAGGTCGCGATTTGTCGCAGCAAGTATTCTCACGTTTACGCTCTTTGTGTCAGCACTGCCAACGGGAGTCACTTCCCTCTCCTGAATTGCCCGCAGCAATTTTGCCTGAACTTGGAGAGGCAACTCGCCCACTTCGTCAAGAAAAAGAGTTCCATTTTCTGCCTGTTCAAAAAAACCTATGGTGTTCTTCGTTGCTCCCGTAAACGCCCCTTTTGCATGTCCGAATAAGAGACTTTCCGCCAAGGACTCCGGTAATGCAGCGCAATTGACTGGCACAAATGGCCCCTGATTTCTTGGAGAAAAATCATGTGCGAGCCTTGCCAAAACTTCTTTACCTGATCCAGTTGGTCCGTTCATCAAGGCGTTAACTTCTGACGCGCCTACCCTTTCAATCAGAGCAAGTAGGTGTTGCGAAGTTTCATCAACGAAGACATAGGAATCTTGCTTTAACAATGATGTCGCTGCTTTTTCGATAACGCGCTCCCACGTTTTTCGACTCTCCGTTCCGTCAACGACTACCTCTTCGAAACCTAACCTCACAGCTTCCATTCCCAACTCAATTTGATGGGGCTGAATCCGAAGGACGCTGAACGCTTCAAAGGCTAGTTTTCTTATAAAGCCAATAGTGGCCTCCAAACTAGCAAAGCTTTCCGCAGACAGATGCAAGATTGCCGGGCCGGATATATCTGCCTCGATACGGTCTAGGGTATGAATATTCACAGGTAGCGGCGACAAGCCGATACTTCTAAGCAACGACAGCATGGCCTCGTCGATAGAGATGGTGTCGTCCCATAGTAGGGTTAGGTTCTGCTGATCGGACATTTTTTGGCTCACTGGTTAATCTGATTTGATATTCAGCAATCAGTGTGCCAATTTAATTTTATATATTTTTCAATGGTTTATGATCAACCGGCAACCTATCAGGGGATCCTTTGCCGGTTTTGTCAAAATTTCGACAAGAATTTCCTCAACCAACTTTTAACTTTTTCATTCTCTCTATTAGCGTCGTTCTTCGCATCTTGAGCAACCGCGCGCACATGGATACGTTACCGTTTACCTCATCTAGTGCCTGCCTAATCACGTCGCTTTCTATTCTTCCCAAAGTCTCTTTTAGCGAACTTTCCTTAACCTCATCCAGGTCAATCCCCCTAGCCGCCAACACTATATCTTCGTAGGAATCGTTATCCGAAGCGCTCTCTCCGAAGTTTAGTTCCAGGGAAATCTCTGATTTCTCAAGCTTCTCCTCAGCGAGTGCCTGCACACCACTAGGGAGCATAACCGGATCAATATCACGCAGACTCAATTTCTGGCCGGCATACAAAACCGAGATCCTCTGGATAAAGTTCGCTAACTCTCTCACGTTCCCAGGCCAATCGTATTCCATTACCAAATCTACAAGGTCCCGATTCAAGGAAACTGGCACTTCAGATTTTTCAGAGAAGTGTTTCGCGAAAGCGGTGACAAGTAACGGGATTTCCTCTCGCCTGTCCCGTAGAGGAGGGAGATGCAGAGGTACTACATTGAGTCTGTAGTAAAGATCCGCTCTAAATCTGCCTTGCTCAATTTCGGTCTCGATCGATCGATGAGTGGCGGCGATAATCCTCACGTCGACACCAACCGAGCTATTTGATCCCACGGGATCGACTTTTCGTTCCTGGATCACTCTCAGAAGCTTAACCTGCATCTCTGTGGGCATATCGCCAATTTCATCGAGGAAAAGCGTACCGTTGTTGGCGGATACAATCTTCCCTACGCGGTCGGCGACAGCACCGGTGAACGCGCCCTTCTGATGTCCGAAGAGCTCGCTCTCCAACAGATCTCCTGGTATCGCGCCACAGTTGACAGGCACAAAGGGTTGCTCACACCTTAGAGACTTGTCATGTATTAATCTCGCCAGGACTTCCTTACCTGAGCCGCTCTCCCCTGTTACTAGCACAGTCGCACTGGACCCAGCTAGTTTTTCGATAAGCGATAGCAGTTTCTTTGTTGGGCTGCTTGAGCCAAATACTGGTTGCAACGGGCCTGCCCCTGTGGTTATTTTCTGCCTGAAGCATTGTTTTAACTAAATTTATAGGCAGGCCGCAAGCCGAAGCTAATTCACGGCAAAGTTTTTCCGCTGCATGACGATATGGTTGCCAGCTTGCCGGCCGCCCAACGTTCGCGGATGTCCAATTTATGTTAACTTACTGATTTTAAATAGCTTTTAAATTTGGGCACGAGTGTTGCTGACATTGTCCTGCTTTTGGAGACATTTTCTCCTAAAGTTTAGGCCCCTGTCGCCGATATAGGGAGTTAGAGGACCACCTTCTTAAACTGACTGATGGCTAGTATAGACTACATCAATGCCCTGGGCGCAGGGGCCTCCTTCGATACCAAGAAGATCGTGGAGGCTCTCGTTGAGGCGGAGCGAGCCGGCGCGGAACAGCAGATCCAGCGCAAGCTTGCTGACGCCGAATCGAAAATAAGTGGCCTCGGCTCAGCCGCGAGCATCTTGAGTATTCTCAAAGAAGGTGCTGAGTTGTTAAACGACGCTCGAGATTTCAACACCCTCTCAATAAATAACAGCCAGCCTTCCGCCTTAGGCGCAGCTGTGACATCTAATGCACGAGCGGGCTCTAATACCATCTCAATTCAGAGCCTTGCGAAAGAGCAAAGATCGGTGAGTTCGGGGTTCAGTTCGTCTGCACTGCAGCTAAATGGTGAGAGCACAACAAATATCTCTATAACGATTAATGGCTCTACCGAATCTATTGCTGTTCAAAATGCCTCTCTGTCTAGCATCCGGGATGCGATTAACGATGCGAGCCTCGGAGTTAGGGCAGAAATTATAAATACCGGCGAGGAAACCAACAATTTTAAGCTTCAGCTCATCGGTGAAACCGGCGCAGCCAACAATTTCTCTGTGACCTCAGACTTCTCAGGCCTCACTTTTACGGACAATCAAGAAGCCTCAAACGCCTCGCTGACCGTGAACGGGATATCATTCACCAGGTCTTCTAATCAGATCACAGACGTCATCGAGGGAGTCAATCTCAACTTAACGGCCACAACCAGCGAAAACTTTACGTTAAGCATTGATCGAGACATCTCGGAAGCCAAAGGCAATATCATCGCCTTTGTGTCAATGTTTAACGAGGCATCACAAGAATTTAGGAACCTCACTAACTCAGAAACAGATGGCCCTCTTAGAGGAGATTCTATATTCCGATCCATTGTT
>Ga0255751_10005131_pt1 | contig 11702 bp, 12 predicted proteins | sample 071ome_20_FD_179951 | JGI IMG/M metagenome (GOLD analysis project Ga0255751, IMG submission 179951) | Coastal salt marsh microbial communities from the Groves Creek Marsh, Skidaway Island, Georgia - 071412BT metaG (version 2) | ecosystem: Environmental > Aquatic > Marine > Intertidal zone >...
TTATCTCGAGTGCAGGGGTGTGACGGGGCACAAGGCGCGTCGAGACCGAAGGGGACGGGGACCGGACACGAAAGTCAGGTGTGTGTTTTTTATGTACATACATCGCACATTATCAATACTTATTAAGAGAAATGAGTATGTATTGTAAGAGTTTATTCATTATCTATGTGTGTATTTATGTACATATACGACGCGCGACGAACACGGATGGAATGAAATATGGAAATATGGATGGTTTTCAGGACGATGATGTCGAGACAGCGTCTGCCGGGACGTTCGTTCGGTTCGCTTAGCTTCGGGATGTTCGTGGGGCGAGCGCGGTGGTTTCGGTTGGTTTGGGTGCCGGTATCGGTATCGTATTGCACGGGGACGACGACTGAGGCGAAGCGAACGTCGTTAAATGTTGAGCGCGCGAGACACGGAGCGCGCGAGCTTGAGCACGCGAAACGGATGGATGCCGGTGCACGCCGAGGTGGTCTGCGGACACGAATCGGTGATCCAAAAGTTTGTGAAACCAGCGGCGGGATCGGTGAAACGCCTCCAGGATTCGTTGGGGAAGACGCCGTGGGTGACGTAGGCGCTGACGGCGGAGGCGCCCTCGCGAACGAGCACCTTGGCGCACTCGATGAGGGTGCCGCCGGATTGCACGAGGTCGTCGACGATGACGACGTGCTTGCCCTTGGGGTGACCTTCCTTTAAAGTGACGATGCGCTTGTCGCCCTCGCGAACCTTGGTGCAGACGACTTCGTCGTACGCGGTGAAAAAGTTGTGGAAACGCTTGCACGCGCCTTCGTCTGGGTAGGCGATGACGACGTCGGAAGCGTCTTCTAATTTTGCTAATTGCTCTAAGAGTAAGGGAATACCCGACGCGAAGAGCGGGGTGACAGAGTCTCCAAAGTAGAAGCGCTCTTGAAGGGCGTGAATGTCAAAGACAATCATATCCGTCGGTCCGCCGCGCGAGTGCGGAATGGTGCTCAACATTCTCGCCATGGTGACCGCCGTCGGAATTTCACCCTCCTTATCCACTCTCTCGAACGTCCCGGTTGGGAAAAACGGCAAAATCAACCTGAACGACGCGACAAACATTTTTGGAAGCGAGTAAATCACGCTCAACTGTTGGAAAATCACAGACGCGTTGTGAAACGAAGCCAAAAACGCTACGTGTCGTCCGTGTACGCCCTCCGCGTCGTTTACAAAAATGTTTGGAAATCCATCCGCGAACGTCTTCCACTCAATTTTTCCGAGCTCAATGTTATCATCAATCTCCGCAATCTCTTTCGCCATCCCTTCCATCTGCGGTCGCGCGCGATCGAGATCCATTTCGTCAGTCTCTTTGTCTTCTTCTTCTCCACCAGCTGGCGGCTCAGAGTTCGTTTTTTTTTGAACACGCCGCCGATCGACCCGTGTCCCCGCGGCGCATCGCGCGCGACGCGTTCGTCGACGGGCGACAACGTACCTCGGTGCAATAAAAGAGCATCATCTTCATCTTGGATCGCGCGAGTCTTTGCGGGGGTTCTCGCGCGAGCGCCTTTGCGTTCGCGCTCATGGCGACTGTTGAGTGTTTGTTCGTTCTCTTCGTTTGTTCGGTCCGTCTCGCGCGATGGAACGGGGCGCGAAAGTCTCACCGGCGAGACGACGACGGAAAACTGATGGATCGATTACCGACGCGAGCGATCGGGTCGATCACCGCGAGTCGCGGTGTGTGGCGTTCGAACAACGACGCGTGAATTTCAATGGTTTTTTGTTCTTTGCACTCTATTCGCGCGTCAACGTTGATACAAATTTTACAAGTCCTATCAATCCCGGCGGCGCTCACATCGCCCGGCCGACGAACACCGCCCTCGGATACGCCTCCACCATCCGCTCCCACGCGACGCAGACGACGTCCACCAATCTAAAATGATAAAAAATTTTCCCAGTGAGACTGAGCGCGCGCGCGCGACAGGCGCTCTCCACGAAAACCATCGCCGGCGTCGCCGACCCCATCGCCCGCGAAACCATCCCGGCGATGACGATGGGCACGCACGTCCCTGGACCGTTGCACAGTATAATGTCTGGTTTCGTTCGATGAATCACGCGCACGGCGTCGACGCACGCCGACGCCGTGGAAGCCGCGCTCGTCATCCAGGATTGTCCAACCTCTCTTGAACGACGCACTCTGTGCACATCTACGCCCGTTGTCGTCGTCGCCCCGCCCCCGCGTACGCGTCGTTCGAACGCGAGCGCTTTCGCCTCGCTCTTATCGTCCGTATTCGCGACGACGTAGACTCGCGGCGCGTATTTTCGCGCGTCGAGCGCGTCGAGCAGCGCGAGCATCTCAGCCGTGTGTCCACCGCTTCCGAGGACGACGAGCGCGCGCAACGCCGGTTTCGTCGCCCATCGATCGCGAAGCGACGCGGTGAGGTTGCGGGCGATGACGAGGGCGAAGTTGATGAGGGCGAGGGCGAGGATGACGAGACCGACGCACATCGGCGTGGAATGAAGCTGGAGTGTTCGTTACGCCACTCATCGACGCCGAGGACGCCCGTCTGCGCCGTTTTTCGGGTCCGATGAAGCGACGCGTCGGCGACGTGACGTTCGCGACGCGCGTCGTCGTCGTCGCCCTCGCGGTTTCGGGCGTCTCTACGACGGTGATGGCGCATACGGACCGTCAACATCGTCGTCATCATCATGACTCGATGCCAAACATTTCGTGGAACCTCGGCGACGCGTCACACGCGGTGTTGGCGTCGATCACCGTCTCAGCCGCGTCTCTTGTCGCGTGTGCGTTGATCCCGATGCGAGCGATCGGTGTGCGGGTGGAGGCATCGATGCTGAACGAGCTGGCGATCGGGAGTATGCTTGCGGATGCGCTCGCGCACCAGTTGCCTTCGGCGTACGAAGCGGCGGCGTTGATAGAAAACGGGACGATGATCGTAGTCATGGGCGTCGTCGTCGGGTTATTGGCGTTTCATCAGCTCGAGGTGTATGTGCGAATCAAGAATGCGCGCGATCGGCCATCTTCGTCGTCGTCGTCATCGGCGGCGGCGAAATCAACGAAGCCTCGCCGCGAAATCTCGCCGAGCGGTTGGTTGAATTTAATCGCCGACGGTTTGCACAACGTCACCGATGGGATCGTCATCGCAGCGGCGTTCGCGAGACGAGGACGGGTCGATGGATGGGCCACCACCTGGGCTGCGCTCGCGCACGAACTCCCACAAGAGATTGGAGACTACGGCGTTCTTCGATTTGCTGGATTTACAGACGCCGAAGCGCTCGGCTTCAACTTTCTCTCAGCGCTTCTCGCCGTCGCCTCCGTTATCGGTACCTTTGCCGTGTTTAGCTTTTCGAGCGGATCATCATCGTCATTATCTTCTTCTTCGTCATCCGTTCCGGGTCTCTTCCTCGAATCCTTCGCGGCGGGTGGGTTCGTCGCCGTCGCCCTCGGCTCGCTCGCCGAAATTGCTTCGCGCGTCCTAGCCGAAGCGGACGACGACACGGGACATCGCGGGCGGTCCACGTCACCATCCAAGCGGCGTAAACAGAGAAACACCGATGCGAATCATCGTTCCTCTGCGCTCCACCGTTCGTTCCGCTCCACTCTTCGCGTCTGTTTAGGCGCCGCGTTCGCCCTCCTCTTACATCCGGCGACGTGTTCGAGCACCGGCCACGCCCACCATCACCACGCCCACCACCACCACTAGATTATACCCCTCACCCACTTCACGCACGAAATCATGTAGATGAAACGAATAGCACCAACAGCGCGTCCGTCATCCGCCTCGCCTTGACCGTCTCCCTTTGCTTTCGCTCGCGTTTCAGCCTCCTCGTCCATCATCCGTCGCATCACATCGATGCACAATCGACGAGTCATCACTCGTCAATCCTCACTGTGCGACTCGCGCGAGCACTCATCCGAAAATTCGTTCGTTCAGCGATAGTCCGATCCGCTGACGGACGACAACGCGCGCGAGGACGACGCCCCGCACTCGGCTCGACGACGAGCGGACCGACAAATGAGCGATGACGGTGAAAGCGGCGAGGGCGGCGGCGCGAGTACCGAGGCGAACAAAAAGACGAAAACGAAACGACAAAGGAATCAAGCAGCCGAGGTCGGGGTGCGGGCAGTGGCGGCGAACGAACGGGACGCGCTGGATAGATACGTCGTGATTCGAGCGATGAGACTGAGCGAAGACGGCGGGGTGCAGGTGATCGCGGAGAGTGAACCGTTTAGGACGCTCGAGGCGGCGATCGGGTTCTCTGAGAGACGAGCTATGATGGTAAGAAACGCGGGTGGTTTGAAAGGTGGAAACAACGGGGGCTTGGGATACGGGGATGGCTTTGGTAGCGGTGGTGTTAGTGGACGTAAAAGACGGTTGTTTGATGGTCGAGCGCCGATGTACGAGCTTCCGTTGGATGCGCGGGTATGGCACGCGGTTGGGACGTCGAGGCAGCATACGAGTCAGGCGGATGCGCACTTGATGGTGACCAAGGTGGCCTCGCTCGCCGGGAGGTTGGTGAAGAACGGAACGAAAAAGTTGCACGCAGGAGATAAAGATGCCGCAGCGGCGATGCACGCGATGGGGTTGACGGATGCCGAGGCGGCGTACGTTGCGAGAGGGACCGAGGCGTTGAACAACAACAATTCTGAGGAGATGTTCGCATCGCAAGACGCGCAAATCGCAGAGGGTGTTCCGTTCGTCGACGCCAAGATGTTTGGACAGTGTCAGGATCCGTTTATGATTCGACCGAACGTGTCTAAGTCGGCGTTTCGAACGTTGTTGCTCAGAGCGGTGGGGAAGTATCTCGCCGACGAGCGCGAGCCGTATCCGTTGCTTCCGCAGTCCGAGGTGCAGCTTCAAATTGCGAATTCGGTGCCGTACAACGTCTTGGCGATTCGAGCGCCCGGACACGCGCCCGGGGATTTCTCAATGTCCATCGACGACCAAGGAAGAGTGTTCGTGCGCGCGGATCCAGCGAACCTGCCAAGTGCGGACGAGAATTTTGGGAAACCTTTCGAGCTCTTGTGCCAGTTTCCGTGCTTGGTGCACCTGCAAACCTGTCGCTGCATCTATCAGAAAAATGTGCTCTACATAATCGCCTATCCTCGAAATGCAAAGTCGCGTTCGCTTCGGTTATCCGCCACCGATTCGGAGATGTTGTCTGGTGTTTTGCCCAACCTCAGAGTTATGACAGGAGAGGCTTCAAAGGATGCCCACGTCATGGCGTCGGAGCCGCCCGAACACACGACTAACGAAGTTCTGTCTGATATAAAATGATTGACCGAGCTCATCATTCCAGCTCTAGTCGATGAATCTCGCTGACTCGCTTGGTTGCTCGCGTGTTTTACGGTAATACTACTTGTAGTAGAAAAGAATGATGTACAAGTACTAAGTACTAGAATGCCTACTATCGACCAGTTTCAGAGCTACTTGCGCGATCGCTCGACTCCTCATCTTCCACTGCGGCCTCTTCGTCGAGCTCGCGCAATACCTGTTTCTGCTGGAGTTCGATGTCGTCGTGCAGCGTGAAGGCTATGCAAAAGAGCAGGGCAGCGCAAACAAACCAAAAGCTAAAAGCAATGTTGAAAGCGACGCGACGACCGACGTACATGATGAGCAATGCCACTAAGGCCGGCCCGCCACCCTTACCAACGTCATCAATCTGAGAATAAAAAGCGAAGACTGTCCCTCTCGTCTCTGGTGGGTTGACATTGAGCAAGATGGCCCGAACGTTTGGAGGCGTCACCGAGCACGCGATACCACCGATGGCGCACGTGATAAACAAACCCACCCTACCCGGTCCGTATCCGTCAACGTTGAGGTAATAATACGCCGGCAAGGCTCCTAGCGCCGTCGTGGACGCCATGAGTATCGGTAAAAGTGCTCTTCTCCTGTTATACAGGCGTTGGCCGTAAAAGCCTCCGGCGATGGTGCCGACCGCCGAACCAATACCAAAGACTGTTATCGCTGCGGTCGCCTCCGGCACCGTCATTCCCTTTTGTTTGTGCAAAAAGTCGACGAAATACGAGTTGAACACTCCCCAAGGTACCGTTCCCGGCAAACCCTGAGCGAGAATGAGTAAATTTGTCCTCACTTTGAGTTGTCGTTTCGCCTTGCGCCAATTCATGTGAGCGCGATAGGAATTCTGCGCCACCTGTCTTCCCTGACCCTCCTCGGGCTTCGTCATGCTCGCCAGCCGCATCGACCGACGGTAGACTTCCTCCTCCTGCGCCCCTCTCGCCGGCTCATCTATCAGTAGCAACATTAAAGTTGCGAGCAAAACCGCCGGAACAGACGTGATGATGAACGGAAGCCTCCAACCGTACGTCGGTCCGACGGTACCCGCGATCAGCTGACCGAGCGCGATCCCAGCTCCGGTGGCAATCGTCAAAAAACTAGACACGTAAGTCCGCTCCTTCGCGGCGAACAAATCTCCACATAGGGAAAACAATAGTGGCAGACATCCGCCAACTGCGATACCCGTCATCGCTCGTAAAACAAACAGTTGCGTGTACGTCTTCACCCAATACGTCGCTAAACACGGTCCTTCACCGATGAGCGTCGTCCAAAAGAACAACCTTAACCTACGCTCGCGATCGGCGTAGTACCCAATGATCAACGACGCTGGTGAACCGACGACAAAAAACGCCAACTGCAACAGTCCGCCCAGTTTTACATCCTTTTCGTTGTCATCCATCCCAAACTCCTCCGCGATGGCGCTCATGTTCGGCCCGATGAGGTTTTGATCGGCGTAGAGAAACAGCGAGACAGACGTGATGAGTCCGACGACGCCGTAGCGTTTCCACCGCTCGCGTCGTGAGAGGGACGACGCACCGGCAAACGTTGGCACAGGTTGACGCAGCGTCTCCTCATCTTCCGTGTTCGCGTTGACCTCGGACATCGAGCGCGGCGTGTCATCCGTCGGTATCCCCATTCACCGCCGGGTTAGTGAAGAGAGAGATCCGTCGCGGGTCCCACGCGGCGACGCGCGACGCGTCGGGGCGAAGTGTAACGAATGTTTGCTTAAGTAAAGGCTTTTATCGCGCCATCAACAGTTACTTTTGTCACACTTACCGACACGACTCGAATAATCTTCGCGGGCGTCGGTTTGGATACTTACGTATAAATTATGTCGTTACATCACAAGAGAAGAGTCTACAGTTACTTTTTCAATTTCGCGAGCTTAGCCTTGAGCGCAGCGACTTCTTTTCGAAGCGCTTCGTTTTCATCCTTTAACACTTGCATCGCGTTTTGACGTCTCTCTCGACTGCGAGCAGCGCTCTCGCGATTACGGAAGAGACGCTCAGCCAAACGCTGTTGCTTTTCCTCGTCTGTTTCTTTCGGTGCGTTCTTCGGACGACGACCCATCTTTCTCGGGGCGAGCGCTTCGCGAACCGTCGGCGTCGGAATGTTTGATCGACGCTTGAGCTTTTTCGGTTCGTACGACACGCCTGGGACGACGGGGACGAGAACTCGAGAAGATTTTCCCGACGGCGCGTCGTTTTCATCCGTCGCCTTCTTATTGTTACCCGTCTTCGTCGTCGCCGTCGCGCGTTTACTGGTCGCCGTCGTCGTCGCATCCGACCGCGCCGGCGCGTTCGCGCCTTCCCCCACCGAAGCCATCGCCGTGACAAACTGCATCGCCGTCCACGTCGACATGGACGGTAAACTCATCAAACTCCCCACCGCCGCCGCTTTACCACCCATTCCAGAAGTCCCACCGCTCGTCAATCGTCCTCGTTCGCCCACCGCCGCCGTATTCGTATTCGTATTCGTATTCGTATTCGTCGTCGCTCCCCCGCTCGCCACGATGCCCGCCCACACGTCCCCCATCGTCTGCATTCCCGCCTCCTTTGGCAACCCATCGAACAACCCGGCGTCAATCTTCGAGCACTGTTTCCGCAACCCATCCGTCACCTCTCGCACCCGAACCGCGGAGAAATCACCATTCTTCGCCGTGTCGTTCCCCGCGAGGTCTTCCAGTTTGTAATCGAGCGCTGGATCCAACGAGCTCCCCAAGTGTGGCAGCGCGTTCGCCGCCCATTTCGATAACGAATCTTCCCGCGAGACACCACCGCTACCACCGCTCGTCGTCGCGAGCGTCGCTTCTCTCCTTTTCGTTCGTTTCGTCATCTCGCGCCGATGCCGATGCCCCGTCGTCGTCGTCGTCGTCGTCGCGCTCTGTCGTCGTTCGGCACCCAAAAATCCCAATTTTGAAGAAAAAGACGCCACGTGGCACAATGTGTACACACAATTTCGCATTCGCATTCGCATTCGCGTTCGCGTTCGACGCGCGGTCCGCGGACGGACGCGCGCGGGGAGGAACGAACGAACGAACGACGCGAGACCGGAACGATGGATCGGAAAACGACGCGAGCTCTCGATGACCCCGCGCCGATGATCCGGCGTCTCGCTTCACCTTTTTAAAACAAACGGCGTCAAATCGGACGGGAACCGAACCGCGAATCGCGATCGGGCGCGGACGCGGTTGTTACGCGTCGGCGGGGGATCGGGGGATCGGGTAAACGCGTCGACGAAGCGACCGACGCGTTCGCGATGGATGCGCTTTTTTTTGTGTGCGTTCTAAAAATATAAACGGCGTGATCGATCCGATCGATCCGATCCGATCCACATCCAGTGCGTCGAATGCGTGGGCATACGAAACGTCACTGCGTGTCGCGCCCGATTTGGATGATCGCGAACGATACCGACGACGACGATGGCGACGACGACGAGGACCGGGATACCGAAGACGAGACGCGGTTGGAACGGATCCATGACGCGTTGCGCTGGAGACGCGCGGCGATGACGCGCATGATGACGATGTCGTCGTCGTCGTCGTCGTCTGGAGGAGGAGGAGGAGGAGTGGTGGAGAACGCCAAACGGGCGGCTCGCCGAGGACGAAAGATGGCTCGGGAAGCGACGAGGGAGGCGACGCGGGCGATGGAAACGGTGGAAACGACGCGACGAGCGCGAGAGGAAGCGGTTCTGGCGAGGATTGAGGCGGAGGAGGTGGAGAGTGGGAGATTGGAGGAGATGGGCGCGCGGGCGAGGGAGGCGTGCGAGACGCTGCGAGAGGAAATTGAACGAGGCAAGCGAAGGGCGGATTCTCTGCGGAAGACGCTCGATGCCGGCGCGAAGCGGGCGGAGGAGGTGGAACGGGCGTGTGGGGACGTGAAGACGGCTTTAGTGGTGGAGAAGGAGGAGGCGAAGAGGATGGAAGGGGAGCCGGGGAGGTTACGCGTTGAGGGAGACGCCGTTTTCGACGCGTTGACGCGCGAGCGGGCGAGATTGACCGAGCTCTCAAGCCGGTCAGAGGCGCTTCGCGGGGCTGACGACGAAGTCGAGATGACTGTACGCAGGGACGAACGCGAAAACGCGAAGATTGTGTCGAGAAACGCAGAGTTGGGTGCGAAAATTGCCGCCGCGGCGAGAGCGCTCGAGGACTCTGAGGCGCTCTTGGAGAATGAAATCGTAACCAGAGAACAGCTCGAAGCAGAGAGCGTTCGACACGAAATAGACCGACGAGGGAGCGAAAAAGCGTTGTCGAAATTGAAAAAACAAGTGTCCCGCAAAGAGCGAGCGAACGCGCGTCTCGAGGCTCAGTTGAACCAATTTGAGAAGGCGTCGGCGGGCGCGCGCGAAACCGCCAGAGAACACAACAAAGTCAAAACGCTGCTCAACGGTGAACTCTCGCAAGTGATGAATGAGATCAAACGCACGACTGAGGAATACCGAGCGCTGAAAATTGAAGTCAACGAGCGTCGAGAGCGCTGCAAGGAAGAAATCACGAAGAGAGACACCCTGGCGCAGACTGTCAGCGTGACGCTTTGCGAGGAAATTGCCGAACTGGAAGATGAAGTCAAATGTCTGCGCGCAGAGGAGGTGGCGCGAAATCGAATCAAGAGTCACGTCACCGATCGGGTTTCCCGAGAATTGAGACGTAGTCAACGCGTCAAGGCTGTCGTTTCCGAGTTGAAATCGTTTTTGGGTGTTCGAGAGGCTGAGATTGAAGATATTCAAGAGCACATTCGAGACGCTCGCGAACGTCAGGGGCACTTTGAGCAATTGAGCGACCTCACGAGGCTGCAGCGAGACGCTTTCGCCGGAACTTTGCGCAAGTGCGTCGCCATCACTGAGAATATCGCCGAAAAATCAAAGCAGTTTGACTTGAAGAATGTACGCCTTGAACGCGAGATACAAGAAAAGGAGAGGGGTGTTCAAGCCGCTCGCGCGGAGACTGACGTGAAGAAGCGGCGTCGTGACGAGCAACGAAGCCGAAACGATGGAGTCTCTGAAGCGATAGTGCAGACGAGAGCAGATGTAGACGTTGGTGATACAGAGATGAGCAAACTCAAGGCGTCGATACAGATTGAAAAATCCGAGCATGCGAGAATCCTGACGCAGTCGCAAGATTCCATCAAATCGCGTGAAGCCATCGCCCTCGAACTTCTCGACAGGAACTCTGAGCTGTGCGAGCTGTGCGATCGCGTCGCGACTTCCGAAGTCGTGTCACAACAATGTGAGGAAGAACTCGCCGCCCGCGTGCACGAGTGTGAGATGTTGAGACGAAAAGTACACGATGTTGAACGCTCGCTCGGCATTGCGCGCGTCAAAGTCGGCGCCATTCCAAGTATTGAAGCCGAAATCGCGACGAAGCGCGCACAGCTTTGCGAGCTACAAAATTCCGCCGAGGATTTGTGTGAAAAGCTTGAAGACCCGCGAGAGCGCAAAAAGTGGAGAATCATACACGGACCGAAAGGGCGAGAGGACCAGTGCGATTCAGACGTTTTGCGAGGAAAGCTGGAGCAGCTTCATCTGAGACTCGAAGAAAAAGAACGCGAGCTCGCCATCCGAGGGTTAAAGTACCGTGACGTCGACGAGGAAACGATACGCTTACAAGAAAAGATATCTCAAAACTCTGACGAGGCGCTCGACACGGCTTCATCCTTGAACAGAGCCAAGTTTAAGCTTTCGTCAATCGAACGCGCGATGCTCGCCGTAGTATCGGAGCTCGCCATGTATCGCGCACTCACGGCAACGCTCGCCAACGCCAAGTCGAGAAACATTGCCGAAATAGACGCATTGCGGCTCACTCTCGAAGCCAAGGAAACGTAGAAGATTCCATTTCATCAAATCTAAAAACCTAAAAACAACTACATGTACGATCGTTTCTTCTCCACTAGCTCGCCAAAATGCCCAGCAACAGCAAAACTCCCGCGATCGCGCTGTACTTGAGCGTCGTCCAGATGAGCGCCCAAGTCACCGAGATGAGTTTGATCGATACAGACCCGAGCCAAAGCGCCAAGAACCCAAACAACAACCCCACCGCGACGCCCTCCGGCGTGAGCTTGTCGCCCCCGGGAAGTTCGCTCGTCTCCATTGAAAACACATTCGTTTGCGCCTTGTACCTCTGCTGGTACTTGAACTGATCCAAAAACCACGCCGCTTCGGACATTTGGACATCCTTCTTGCTCTTCTTCTTCGCTCCAGCGACGACGCTTCGTCGCGCCGGCGTCGTAGGTCGTCGGTCTCCCGCGCGGGAAGCGCTCGGGGTCCAACGAGCAGTTCTGGACGACGTCGTCGTCGTCGTCGTCGTCATGGCGGGCGACGACGTCGACGTTCGCGGAATCACAGCGGTACGCATGACGTGTTCGCGCGCGGTTCTCTCGCTTTCGCGCGTTCGGCTGACGTCGTCCGGCGCGCGCGCGCGTGTGTGAA
>Ga0255751_10005137_pt1 | contig 11694 bp, 13 predicted proteins | sample 071ome_20_FD_179951 | JGI IMG/M metagenome (GOLD analysis project Ga0255751, IMG submission 179951) | Coastal salt marsh microbial communities from the Groves Creek Marsh, Skidaway Island, Georgia - 071412BT metaG (version 2) | ecosystem: Environmental > Aquatic > Marine > Intertidal zone >...
ACAGGACCAGCAGGTACTGGTAAAACTATGTTAGCCGTGTTAGCAGGGATTAAAGCCTACAAGGAAGGCAAAGTAAAGAAAATAGTTTTAACTCGTCCAGCGGTAGGAGTGGACGATGAACAGCATGGCTTCCTACCAGGCGACATTAACGCTAAAATGGAACCGTGGACTAGACCATTGTTTGATGTTATGTCAGACTATTATAGACCACAAGAAATCGCACGTATGCTAGACGAGCAAATCATAGAAGTATCCCCACTGGCATTCATGAGAGGTCGCACTTTTAAGGGTTCTTGGATCATTGCAGATGAAATGCAAAATGCCACCCCTGGACAGATGAAGATGCTCCTTACGCGACTCGGCGAAGGATCCAAAATAGTTGTTACTGGCGATACACGACAGGCAGACCGTAGTGATGTCAACAACGGATTACTAGACTTTAAAGGTCTTGTTGCCACATACCAACAAAGTAAGTATGTAGCCGGTGTACAATTTGAAAATAAAGATATTAAACGACATCCTGCCGTTGAGGAGATTTTATCGATATACGGTGAAAATTAGTTAAGAACTAATTTGACTTAACTCAACAATGGTTGCTGACAAGTTAATTTCAGCATCAGCACATGACACGTGGTTGACTAATCCTTTTCTAATAATTAGGATCGCTTCATCTTGTCCTTCATCAGTCTTAGACCAAAGATCTAAGTTGTCATACATCCATCTAAAAATGTCATCCATTTCTTCAGGACGTGCTTGACTTGCTAATAACTGTCTTGCTTCTTTGATCTTACCACTTTTAAACAAATCAACCATTACCAGTTTGTAATCTGCTGTACTGGCTTCACTTTCACTTGGCTTTTGTAGTTGTCCATCTACAGCATTCATTTGTACTAGATTGAGGCACTTGCGTAAGTCCGGATATGTAGCCTTGACATAACTATCTAAGGTATCGATATCCACGTCTATGTTCTCAGTCACAAGCACCGTTGCTACTCTAGCAGTAAACTCTGTTGGATCTAATTTTTCCATGTGGAAGCCTTGACATCTACTGTGAAGTGCTGGTATAATCTTGTGGGGATAGTTACATGTTAATATAAATCTAGCCGTTTGCGAGTATTCTTCCATAACACCACGAAGAGCGGCCTGGGCATTTGGACTTAGATAGTCTGCCTCATCTAGTAACACAATCTTAAATTTACCAAACGGCATAGTTTGTACAAAGTTAGTGATACGTTCTCTAACTGTGTCAACATTGTTTTCTCTAGATGCGTTTAGTTCTAAGATATCATAATCATCAACGCCTAGTTGATGTATTAATAATTTTGCCAGTGTAGTTTTACCAATCCCTGCCGCACCACTGAATAGTAAATGAGGGATAGTTTCTTCTTTGATCCAACTTTGGATTTGTTTGCGTTGTGCTTCATCACGAAACACATATCCTTCTAAGTCTTTAGGACGATACTGTTCAACCCATAGTTGCTTCATTTATTTTCTGCCTTGTATTTTGTTTTTAAAAACCATTTGTATTTTTTAAAATATTCGTCTGGAGGACCTTCTACTGGTTTTTTCTCCCAGGTTAACACTTCATCTTTGTACTCATACCATTTTTCATAACAATATGCTCTAAAAGAAGACTTGTGCATAATATCCTTTCAATATAGTTAAATTATACATGATTTTTTGGTAAAATACAACAATTAATACACCAAACCATAGAGTATACACCAAAGTTCTAGTGCTAGTCTGTAGCCAATGTATAGGGCAATAGCCCATCCTGTTAGTTTAAGTACATCGGTCATTATCTTTTTCTCTTTAATAATTCCATTAGTCTTTCCTGTTCCCATTCTTTTTCATCTTCTGGAAAACTAGGACATGAGTCTAATAAATCTTCTATTAGACATTTTAGCAAATATAGTTCTTTTTTACAACCACACGCAGTGAATCCGTCAGTGTATCCACTTTGTGCGTAGGATGCTAGTTCATTGATATAACGGGCAACGCCAACAGCGTCCCATTTCTCTGGGGGAATAATTTTAAGATCATCTTTGATTGCTTCTAGATATTTGTCATAGTTATTATCTATCTTAGAGTCATCAAGATGTTGTTCTTGTGGTGCTACTACTCTTGTTTGGCTTCTTCTATATTTGGTAACCAACTATAGGCCTTCCCCAACGGTTTCATCTTCCATTGGCTCATCACTAACCATTAGTATATCTTCATGGTCTACACGTCTAAGAGTTTTAACTTCGTCACCTTCTTCTATGTCAACTCCTCTAGTCCAGCGTCCATGTTTAACAAGTACATACTGTCCAGGTTTAATATCTTGTTGTTCAGCACCGATGGCATAAACTCTAGCCCAACGAGCATGAACACCTTCAAGTTTACCATCACTGTTAGGTATAATAATACCACTGTGTGTAATTTTTTCTTTAAAATTCATGTCTGTCACTAGAACATGATCACGTATTGCACGTATTGATTTAAAATTTCGAGCATCAAAACTACTCATCGATTCTCCTTAAATTCTTGTTGGTCCTTCATCTGGATTTCTTTTGTTGGCAGGTGTTAATAATTCCTGCTTGACTTCTGTTTGTTCAGCAACCGAAGCCGCTAGTTCACCTCTTGGTGCTTGAACTGTGGTGTTTGGTGTTGAACGCATCTTTTCTTGATGTTCTGCTTTGGCTTTGGCTTCTGCCGCCGCGGCTTCTGCGTTTTGTTGTGCCTGTTTAACTTTACCTTTTTTAACTTGTAAAGGAGCATCATCAGCCACAGGACTGTTTAAATTGTAATATTCACGCATGACTTCTGCCTTGGTCTTAACTACAGTTCCGCCAGGACCTAGTTCATCACCTCTAGCATTGGTTTTCATATTGCCAATTGCAATCGTTTCTTCATTTGCTAAACGTAAAGTGTCAATGTCGACTGCTTTACCTTGTGCTGTTCTACGAACATTTGCCATTGTATTTCTCCATTAAGTACTACTATTATTTATTTAAGGAACTCATCCACTGATAAATTATAGTACAAACTATCAATTTTATGTACACCTAGTAAAAATAGCACATAACTTGCTACACTAGATCCTCTACCTACACCCCATACTATGTTGTTTTTACGTAGAGTGTCTATCATATATTTTAGATATCGTAATAAATCAAATAAGTTACGTTCTTGATATAACAATAATTCTTCACCAACACGCTGTAGTTCTTGATCAGTGCGACAAAGATCTAGAACATATTTGGCAATGTCCATGTCTTTATATTCTTGTGGCATTGACCAACTTGATTGCAGTATACGATCAAACTCATCTATAGAATCTGTTAGTTCTTGGTATTTTTCTAATAGATCTTGATCAGCATGTAGATCTGCTACGCTTCTATTGTATTCTAATGTATCTTCAACCTGAAATAGGCTAAGATCCAACTTTGGATTTTGATACAATAAATTACACAATTCTTTACTAGTTGTGTATGTTTGTCCGTACTTGTCAAATTTCATTTAGTTATGTTGATTTTGTTGCCAAAACCAGGTGATTTCTTCTCTAAATCAGCCAAAATCTTCTGATTTCTAGTCTCTATTTCAATGTTCAGATCATTAAGCACTAGTTGCATTTGATGTACTAATTCTCCATTTCCTGACCTAGATGCAAACATCAATTGACTCTGTAGTTTGCTTAACTTTTCCTGTAGTTCATCATTGGACATTTTAGTAAAATCAGGTGATAATGGATGTGACATTATAGGTCTCCGTCTTTTCTATTTTCACTATAAAAAGCATCAAACTCTCCGCCTGGATAGCGATTTTTTAATTTATTAATATTCTCTAGTATAACATCATTAGGATCTAAATTCAATGCTCTGCAGGCATTAATCCAATACCACATGATATCACCTAGTTCACGTTTCATATGAAATACAGCATCATCGTCACAGGGTTTACCCTGAAACACTATCTTTTTGGGTATTTCAGCAAACTCACCTGTCTCGGCGGCCAATCCAATAGCGGCTGTTAACAGCAGTGCTGAATTTACGTTAAGATTGCTTTCACTTTCTGCATCTTGCATCCGGTTATACATCTGCATGGATGAGTTACTTTCGCCACTGGTTACTTCTTTGACGAATTCTTGGTACTTGTTTAAATCAATTTGTTCAGTCATAAAAAAACTCCTAGTCTATATATTATTATACAAGATCTAGGAGTTTATGTCAAACTATTTTGGTATTATGCGAATGTTGCTCCGTTATTACCAACACAGTACCATTTTGCGTCAGCAAATTTAAGTGTACAGCCATCGCCTGCGTCATCAAAAGTGATTTCACTTGAACCACCCCAACCTGCCGATGCCACAGTAACTACCATATCGCCACTGTCTGATTTCATTACTAGGTGTTTGATTTGACCTTCATAACCGTCTGCTAGTGTAGAAGTTTCTGCCGCCCCAGTAGTAAAATATGAAGTTCCTGTAACAAGACTAATAGCCGCCGCATCTGCAACATCTTCACTTGATTTTTCCCATTCATCTTTAGAATGGTTAATCAATTTAATAGTTGTACCACCATCATAACTTACTAGTTCTAGCAAATATGGAACACTGGCTGTTGGGAAAGTAATAATTTGTCCACTAGCACCTGGAATAGTGTCTAAGCCAATTGATACTGCTGATGGTAATGTTAGTGTATGTGCAGTAGAGCCCGGAGTGACTTCTAACAACATACTGCCGTATCCATCACTTGAACTTGGCCAGTTTGCAATCGCTAGTGTAATAGAACCTGTAGTGGTCACATACTGTAAGTGTCCCAAGTTATAGTTTACTGTCACAGATCCTGTGGTTGCTGAAAATTCTGCTTTTTTCAAAGTAGTGTTTTGAAGTTGTGCACCTAATAGAACTGTACCGTTCATATCGTTTGAAGGTGTACTGCCACCAGTTAAAGCACTAGATAATATTGCTTTACTCTGTAGGTCTTCAATCTCACTTTTACTAAAAGTTAAGTTGTTTTTAATATTGGTAAAATTATCTCTAAAGCCTTGACTGTCGTTGTCTTGACCAGCGACAGGATAATTACCATCAATGTTGTTTGGGTTAATAGAACTAGCCATTATACAAATACTCCGGTTTTCGTAAATTTAATATATTTATCTCCTTCGCCAGGTATGACTGGTTGATCGCGATTAGTAAAGAACCTAGTACCGTTATCGTCATATGTAGTTCTTGCGTCTTCTGTTTGTAATACCTGAGGAATCTGTGTCCATGCTGGGAATGATCTATATGTACCTAGCAATGGATCTATTGTTGTGCCTGCTACTGGGTCAAAGAATAACTTTCTTCCACCATAACTGTCACCTGTTCTTACTGTTACTGAATCTCTATAAACTATTGCTGTTTCAAAGGTCAATGTTACTATACTATCTGCGTTGATATTGATTTTCCAAATACCTGCTCTTTGATTTGTAACTCCACTAGTAATAAATTCTAAATATCCTGGCACGTATTCAGCGGCATCCCACCCAAGATCGTCTGATAGTGTAGCAGTTCCTTCATCTGAATCCCATGAGTCCTCTGTGCTTGACCATATTGTAGTAACTTTCTGCCATCCATGATTATAATCTTCTTCATAGTTGGTTTTGTGATCCAATTGATCAAACGGAAAGTGAAATTCTTGTTGTGCAAATATTAATAATTCACCATCGTTAAAATCAGTAACACCATCTATACCACCATTGGCACGTATAAAGTTAACGTGTCTATTGTGTATTCTACTAAATCCTATGCTAGTAACTGCATAGTCAACTTGACTTTTAACTTGATAGGTATTTCCTACAGCCAGTTGTTTATCAAAGGTAGTTTCAGATGATTTATTCCATTTACTGTTAGCAATATCATAATACTGTGAATAAATATTATCTAATTGATATCTGTCAACTGAAAAATCTATTTCATTGAAGTCATAGTTTTGTTTGTTTAACTTATATGCCATTTTTTTACTAGCACCTGGTTTAGTATATGCTAGTACAACGCCTTTAGTAAAGCCTAGTGGCTCTGTAAATCTGTTAGTGCCTGCTACAGGTTGATTAGATGTCATCCACTCTGGCAATGCACCTCTATTTGCATAACTGATAGTATCTGTAACACGGTCAGTCATATTTTGAAATCCAGTTGGATATGCTGTTTTATATTCGTTACCATCAACATCATAATATGGATTTGTAATAGTATTGGTTAATATTTTTGTATTACCTGCTGAACCACCTGCAGAGTTTGATGCAGAATCTTTAATTTCTAGATAAACTACTTCATATTTGGTATTAAAGTTAGCATCTAAAGCCACAGCAGTTTTAACATCGCCAAATGTTAAACGTTGCTCAAAGTGATTGGTTGCAATAGCATTGGCATAAGTTTCAAGTTTGCTGGCTTCAAGTCCTGGTAAAAATAAAAATTTAATTTCTTTACTGACTCCAAACCATGGATCAGTATTTCTGTAGATCTGCGTTGGGTCAAAAATATCACTGTTGTTAACTATATCCAAAAACTCTTCTCTTTGTTTTTGTGTTGGTAATGCTTTGAGATATAAGTTTTCGTATGGTTCTTTATTTCTATCAACAACTTTGATTGTAAATGTTCTTGTACTTGCTACTGTACCTAATGCATCTGCGGCAGTAACAGTAAATGTAAAATTATTGTCAAAAGTGGTTGTACCTAAACGAGCATCAATTGTGGTTGTGCCTTGATCTAACCCAAACATAGGAAATGCCACACGACCGTAGATCAATCCTGACGCATTCATTTGTAAACCTTGTGGTAGTTTCTGTCTACGATCTGCTGTCAGTGTATAGTACAGTGTTTTACCTGTTCTAGATGTTGCTTGAACATTAAGTGTACTGATTTCACCATTTTCTATTGTGCCAAGATCTGACGCAGTTGTCCAATCAATGGTGTCATTCAAATCACCATAGACTGTGAGTGTAAATAATTTCGTAGTTACGTATGTTGGGTCATCTCTTTTGTAGACTTGTACTTCAAATTCATATTCAACTTCATCTGCTGTTTGTATAGGTAAACGACCTATTAACCAACCTGAATCTTCATTAAGTACTAGTTGTGTGGCCGCTGTTACTGTAACGGTGTCACCATCTGTTGGTGTACCACTTGGTGCTTGACTCAGTGTAAGTGTAGTAGCATCAACTACTTCTGTAATTGTTCTGTTGCCACCAAGACCACTTGCCATGGTAACTAATAATCCTGGGTATAGGCCTGCTGTGCTTGATACTTTGAATGTTGTTCCTGATGATCCTGTAGCAGTGTAAGTAGGAGTTGCAATGATCTGTCCACCTGGTATAGTTAATTCAGTGGCACTAAAGTAACTGACGTCATAGCCAATGCCTGTTTCATCAAATCCACTACCATCAATGGTAGGTATTGACCATTTAAGTACATCTTCGTCTAGATCAGTTGCTGTAAATCTAAAAGCATAATAACTGTCTTGTCTAACAGCCACTAGGTCTGCTTGTGTGGTATTAATAATTGGATAGTGCTTGTCTGTTTCTGTAACAGTGATAGGTTGTGTGGTTGTACTAGCAGTAATTAAATCATATGAACTTCTAATTGTGGTATTGTCTGCTGTTAGAGTATTGCCACCACTGTCTGTAATAATTTCTGTAGAACTGGCCAATAGATCCTGTCTAGGAAATACTGTGAGTTGATAGGTACTTTGGTCGTAGTGTACACCATCAAATACTTCTATTGTGAATTCGTATGTTTTAACTGTAACATCAGTTGGAAAGTCCCAACCTAGACGTTGTCCTTGGTATAGTAAATCCCAACTAGTACGATCCCATCCTGGAAGACTTCCTGGACCAACTACTGGTACTGGTTGTAGGTATCCAGTTAGTTTACCGTTTGCGTCTAAGGAAAGTCCTGCAGGTAATTCACCTTCTTTAAGTTTCCATTTGAGTACTTCACCTGGTGTTTCAGGCAGTGTGTCTAACTGTGTGTCAACATAAACACCATCAAAGTATGTGCCAAGGTCAACGTTTCTTGGTGTAATCTTAGGTGGAAGAATATTTGAGATAGTGATAGTAAAAGTACGATCAGCAACAGCACCTGATGCTATACGTGCTCTTACTGTGAAACGATATTCAACGTTGACATCACCGGTGAGTTCACTGATAGGAATACCCTGTATTTTACCAGTTGAAATAATCTGTAGACCTTTGGGCATTTTGCCAGAGACCAGTGAGTAGGTTATGGTACCTCCACCACTGTCATAGGCATCTAACGCATATTCATAATACGTTAGTTCAGGAATTACACCTAGGTTACCTGCTGTTGTTAGCCACTTTGGGTTTGCCATTAATTATCCTATTACCAAGTGCTCAATGCGGCACGTTTCCATGTATCAGTAGCAACACAAATATAAACATAATCTGCGTCCCATATAATTGTTCCTGCTACACCTGTTGCTGATGCTGAACTAGGAACATACGAACCTGAAGCAATTAAATTACTGGTTACATTAGCATAACCAGTTGTAATTAAATTACCAACAGTTATGCCAGGCGAACTTAAATTAGCAAAGTTGCTATTGATTTTAACAAAACTTTCTCGTAGATTATCACCAGTACCGTCATTTGGTGCAGATCCTACGTTAACTGTGGTTGGTGAAATTGTGTCAGCCATTATCTCTGTATCCTCTTATGATACAGTATTTATGCTAAAAAATCTTCTTACGCTGTTGGAGCAGATGATTTATATGGGTGACTTATTGGAAGATTGCCTTCTAATCCCCATTTGTGTGCTATGTAGCCTTCTGCTTTTTCAACATCAGATATATCAGTGCCACCTGTGCCTGGAACACCTGCTACATGGAAGTATTCTGCCATGCGTCCATCTAGTTTGACACCTGCTCTGTTACGCATCATACGCACATCAGTGGCATTGGTATCCATTGCTAGGTTGTAAGCATCTGTTGAAGTTGCTGTTGTGCCGTTTATTCTACCAAAGATTTGATTGCCTGTTTTGTTGAATACTATGCTGACTATGACCCAGGTATTTTGACTGATACTGGTTGTGAAATCGTTCTTGGCAGTGCCAGTCACGATACTGTTACTACCGTCGTAGTCAATCTCACCAGTCCAGGTGTTGTTGCTCTGGCTACTTGAAACAGCGTAAGTTCTAGTGCCATCAGCACTGAAGAATGAGTCTTTAGTGCTATCTGTGGCGTGGTACTGGAACACACCTATGGCCCAGTGATTACCACTGCTGGTGTATGGTCCTGATCCTGTAATTAAACTTTCTGAACCGTCAAAGTCCCAAACATTTAGACTGTTAAGACTACTACTGATTCTTGTTGGCGTTCCATCTATCGTAACAGTAAAGTTACCTGCTTTGTCAGTTACGGTATTCAGTGTTGAACTGCTTAGTGTATAACTTGAGGTATCACTGGCATCCAACCAATATGCTGGTGTAATATCGTTAGCAGGATCCCACGCAACTGTGCCATACTTTAGAATAACTATACCACTGCCGCCTGTACCACCGCCACCTGAATTGCCACTAGCCGCACCACCTCCACCTCCACCATTACCGGTGTTTGCACTACCGTTGGCACCTTCTGTAGTGTTAAAATTACCTCGGGCACCTGCACCACCCGCACCGTAAGTCACTGCTGAACCTGATATGCTTGAACTTGTACCAGCACCTCCGGCTCCGCCTACACCCGATGATCCGTTGCTACCAGCACCTCCAGCTCCGCCTCCACCGCCTCCTGAGCCGCCGCCAGGTGAACTTGCGTTGCCGCCGCCATCGCCTCCTTGCCCTACAGTTGAGCCGGCTTGTGCATCACCACCATCACTATGCGATCTTTGAACTGTTCTACTGCCATTTCCAGCATCACCTCCCGATGCAGTAATTGATGCGAATGTGGAATCACTACCGTCTGAACCGTTCCTGTTCGCTCTAGTATCGGCACCGCCTGCTCCACCAGCACCTACTACTATGTCATAATTTCTATTAGGTCTTACTTTTTTGGTTCCTGTTAGAACGACGCCAGCACTTCCACCTCCACCTCCACCGGTGTCGTAACCGTTACCACCGCCGGCTCCGCCTCCAACAACAAGATACTCTACACTCTTAACACCTAATGGTGCTGTCCAAGTAGTAGATTCTGCTGTTGTAAAAGAGGTTGTAGTTGAAGAAGGCGTAACATTATCATTACCTCTGCCTTTTGCTAGGTTTTTCTTAATGTCATTTCTGCGTAATGGATGTCCATACACACGAATAACTCTTATATCACCGTCAAATGTTGTACCATCACCTTGATTAGTAATATCACTAGTTCCTGCCGCCATGTATAAAGCACCAGTACTGTCCATTGGTGGGTCCCAGGTAGCATTAAACTTACATACTTGTCTGCCGTTAACATAACCTCTTACTACGGTTCCTCTATATGTTAGAGTAAGTTGATACCACTGACCTAGTGTAAGTGTTTCTGTTGGTCCAGATGAGGTTATGCCTGATCCTGTCCACATTCCAAATTCTACGTTACTGTCAACAATTTCTATTGCTGAGAAGTGATAACCTGTAGTTGGGTCCGCCTGTCCTGCGTAGGTAACTACAACACCGTCGTCTGTAGGTCTACACCAAACTTCAACAGTATGGTTCTTATTAAGAGACGTTATATGATCTGCTATGTCGGGTGTTACAATATAGTCGCTTGATGTCCATGTAAACTTATCTGTATCAAAAGTAGGACCACCAACTATAGTTCCATTATTAGCGTTTGATGTTAGGTCAGTGAAAGTAGTGCCTGAGCCACCATAACTAGAGTTATTACTAGCATCGTAATGTACAATACAGTTTTTTAATCTTAAAGTGCTAGTGTTAGCGCCAAAAGAGTCTGTGCTAGATCTTCTACCGCCTGTAAATGATCCATTGAAAGAACTTGTAAATGGCATCAATTACCCCTTATTAAAAGTCTACCAATTGTCCTAATACTGTATATGTTCCAGAGTTATTAAGTATTGTGAAACTTACAATATCAATACCATTATCTGTTCCTGTTGGCTCTAAGCCACCTTGCCAGTTAATAGTTTGTGCCGCTCCTGCTACTTGTACTGCTGTAGGAATAAATTCACTAGCCCCTTGCACCAACACTAAGGTTACTGTTGTTGCGTAACTTGAGTCTAACTGTAGGTTAGTAAAGTTTGCTGTAAAGTCAGCACTTATACTTGTGTGATAGAATATATTACCGTTTGAGCAGTCATGTGTTACTGTGCCTGTTGCACTAGTTAAACTGCTAAACTTTTCTTGTGTGCCTTCTTCTAACTTTAAGCCACCATTAATAGTAACTGTACCAGTACCATTCGGTGTTAAGTTTAGATCCTCGTTGGATCTTGCTGTTGTAATGCTATGTCCGTTGAGATCCAAGTCACCACCAAGTTGTGGTGTTGTATCGTCTGCAACATTGCCACTTGCACTACTATTAACAGTAATGTTGCCTTCAGCATCACTTGTAGTTGTTACGTTAGTACCACCTATAATCTTTATGCCTTCACCAACACCTACTGCTCTTAATGTTGAGTCATCAGCACCAATGTTTAATACTGTACCTGTTACAGTATTGCTACCTAATGCAATTGACTTGTTAGTAAGTGTATCGCTACTAGATGCTGTAATATATGAACCTAAGTCACTAA
>Ga0255751_10005146_pt1 | contig 11673 bp, 7 predicted proteins | sample 071ome_20_FD_179951 | JGI IMG/M metagenome (GOLD analysis project Ga0255751, IMG submission 179951) | Coastal salt marsh microbial communities from the Groves Creek Marsh, Skidaway Island, Georgia - 071412BT metaG (version 2) | ecosystem: Environmental > Aquatic > Marine > Intertidal zone > Salt...
ACACGGACGCGTTTGAGCCGCAGAGAGGACCGACGGCTCGCAGAGGAGAAGATGAAGATGAAGAAGAGGAGAAAGTGCAAGTGATTGGACCTTCGTTTCAGCCGCCGCCGCCGCCGCCGCCAAAGACGAGCGAAGGCCCGCAGCATTCGATCAAAACGGTCGGCAAACCGGTCGCTAGGCACGTCGCCGGCGAGAAATGGATCGACAACACGCTTTCCGAGTGGCCCGCGAACGATTACAGAATCTTTGTGGGGGATTTAGGACCGGAGTGTACGGACGAGGTGTTGGCGAAGGCGTTTAGCGGGTACGCCTCGTTTGCCAAGGCGAGGGTGGTGAGAGATAAAAAGACTATGAAAAGCAGAGGATACGGGTTCGTCTCGATGATGGATTCGATGGATTTCGCGAAAGCGATGAAAGAGGTGCACGGAAAATGGATCGGATCGAGACCGTGTAAGTTGAGGAAGAGTTCTTGGGAGGAGAGAAACGACCAGAGCGCCTCGGCGAATAGCAAAGCTGGTAAAAGGAAAGGAGGGGGGATGAATTTAGGCGGGTTGGGTGAGTTTGCCGGAGGCGGGAAAAAGAGAAAAGGCGGATACGGGTTGAAACACAACAGGAAGCACTTGGCGATCGCGCCGTCGATTGAAAAGTACAAATCGAAAAATTAATTTAGACAAAAACGAATTAGCGCATTTTAGTTATCGTGTAGAAAAAGCGTATTGAAAAAAGTCATAAAAAAGGAATGTGTCCGATAGCATTCGTCGTCACTTCGTTTGAAAGATCCGTTGGAGCTTGTGCAAAGTCGTGGTTTTATCGTCATTCACATTCCTTTCTGATGATTTTTCATTTTGGAAAGAAAAATTTGTTCGCCGTAGTTCTACAACACTCTTGTAATAGTAATAATAATTTAGTATATGATAGGTAGTTAACACACACGCATTAAATCATGCCTTGCGCGGCAGCAATCTGCCTCAATTGCTCCACCTGCATTCTTTGATCAGGAGGAAGCGCGGCTATTTGTTGCGGCGTCAAGGCCATGACTTGGGCTAAGAGTTGCGCTTGAGAATCTGGTTGTTGTTGTTGTTGTTGTTGTTGAACCGGCGGTGGCGGTGGCGGCGGCGCGCCTCTATTTACCGCCATTTGTGGCGGCGCTACGTTGACTACTTGAGGCGGTGGAATCGTTTGTTGTTGTTGTTGCTGTTGTTGTTGCATCATTTGCGGCGGCGGCGGCGCGACGACTCCTACTGGAGGTTCTTCTATCATGGGCACCTTCACCATTCCCAACGCCAGCTGACACTGAAACGCGGCCAAACACAACTGCGGATTCGCGCTCAACAAATTTCTCGTCCCTACCGGATCACCCTCCGCCATCTCCTTCAACTCTCTCACCACGTCAAACATTTGCGTCGGCGTCAAATCGCCGATGCGTTTCGACAATAAATCCATCGCCGCGCCTTTCCCGTCCGTCGGCTGACTAAACGCGCCCGCCGGTGCCATTAAACTCGACGCCGCTTTCGCAACCGCGAGTCCAACCGGAACGGACGGGTGGTAACCGTTGAGATCGAGCTGCTGTAACTCTCTCCGTCTCTTATCGCTTTCCGTAACTACGGTCACGCGCAAAAGTTGTTGTCCTCCTCCTCCTTCCGCGTTAAAATCACCAATACTCACAGAAGCACTCACCGGCCACCCGTCGCTCCCAAACTCCACGCTCTCGAGCAACCTCACCCGTAACTTCCTCTCCTTAAACTCTCTCCCCGAGCAGTTCCTCGCGCAGCTCTCCGCCAGCGATCGGTCCGTAAATTCGCAAACCGCGAACGCTTTCTCGCTCTTTTGGGGAAGTTTCCCGGTTTTCAAGTCCAATGGAATTCGGCAATCGACGATGCCGCCGATTTCGTCTTCGAAGAACGCTTGGAGTTGGTTCTCGTTGCAATCGTGCGGAAGGTTTTGGATTATCGCGCAGTTTAACGGGTTGGTAACGTGCGAGAGGTTCGGGTTTTGGAGTAGTGGTAGTTGTTGATGGACTATTCCTGGTTGATGATGGTCCATTTTTTGTACCGCATTTTCCCCAAAAGTACACCACAACCCACAAACTTTTTAAAACATTTTATTATAAATGACTTTGGCGGTAACTTTGACGAGGACGATGAGGAAAAACGAATAGCTCCCGCTGCTCTGACGACGACTGGTAGTGATAACAACGGCATTATTGAAAACGAACGAACGGAGATGACCACCGACGTTGACGACGACGACGAGAAACGGATGAAAATTTTACTCGGCGAAATCGACCCGGAGAAAGAGGAGGAAGAGAGAGAGGCGAAGGAGATGGAAGCGAGGAGGAAGCGACGACGGGAGATCATGGAGAGCATGAAGAAGAGCGAGGGTGCGAGCAACGACGCGGAGGAGACGAGGACCATAAAAAAGAAGAATATCCCGGACGCTCCCGTCGACGCGCCGTCGTCCGCGGAGGAGGAGGAGGAGGAGGAGCAGGAAACGAGACAGAAGAAGAAGAAGAAAGAGAAGGACATGTTCGACTCGGACTCGTCAGATATGTTTGGCGAGAGCGACGAGGAAGAGGAGAATGCGCCTAATGCGAATGCCGGTGAAAACGCAAAAATGTCGACGACGCAGCAGAAAGCTGCCGCGGGTGGAACGGGAGGAGCACGCGAGAACAATTCCCTGGCGCTGAAAGATAACTGGGACGACGTCGAAGGGTATTACCGCGCGAAACTCGGAGAACTATTAGACGACGGCAGATATGAAGTTACGGAAACAAATTTCGGGAAAGGCGTGTTTAGTTCCGTGTTGAAAGCGAAGGATTTGAAGTCATCGTCGTTCGTCGCGATTAAAATCATCCGGAACAACGAAACCATGAGAAAAGCCTCGAAAACAGAAATTGCCATTCTCAAGAAACTCTCCGATCGAGACCCGGAGCATAAAAAACACGTCGTCCAGTTTCACCGTTCGTTCGAGTTTCGTGGTCATGTCTTTCTCGTGTTTGAAAAGCTCGCCATGAACTTGCGCGAAGCGGCAAAAAAGTTTGGTAGGGATGTCGGCATTTCCATCTCCGCGGTTCGCGTGTACGCGCGACAGCTGTTTGTCGCCTTGATGCATTTACAAAAATGTGGCATCGTGCACGCGGACATCAAACCAGATAACGTTTTGGTGAACGACCAACTGAACGTGCTGAAGATTTGCGATTTCGGCTCGGCGATATTCAACGCCGATAACGAGTTGACGCCGTATTTAGCCAGTCGATTCTATCGCGCGCCAGAGGTGGTTTTAGGTTTGCCGTACTCCTTCCCGATCGATTTATGGGCCGTCGGGTGTTGTCTGTACGAGCTATACGTCGGTAAGATTTGTTTCCCAGGTAAAAGTAACAACGAAATGTTGAAGTATTTCGTGGAAATGAAAGGCGCGGTGCCGAAGAAAGTTTTACGAAAAGCGGCGTTCAAAGAGAAACATTTCGATCGAGAGGAGAATTTACGAATAGCAGAAGTCGACAAAGTCACCGGAAAAACGATGTTTCGCGTTTTCGATAGCAACACTTTGTCGGCGAATAGAACCGGTCACTTAGAGTCGATACTCAGCGCGGTGTGCGTGGAGCACGGCGGCGACGATTTCGAGAGGAAAAAAGTGAGACAGTTGAGCGATTTGTTGGAAAAAATTTTCATCTTGGATCCCGAGAGAAGAATAACCGCCAGCGAGTGCTTGCAGCACCCGTTCATAATCGATACGAGTAAGTAAAATATATATGCCGCGAACAAATAGGACGCGCGTTATTAGTAGCTTTAAAAAAGTAGATTTATAGCAATAATAATACTAATTACGATAGAGAGTTTTACTGTGTGTGCGTTTGCGTGTGTGTGTGTGTGTGTCAGTCGAATCGTCATCGAATGATAAAGCGATTTTTGTATTAAAAGTTTTTGTGTTCAATCTCTTCGTCTTTTTATGTGTTTGCGTCTCGTTCGTTAAGCAACATACTATCTTAACGCCCTCGACCAATCATCTTGCTCGGATCCCAAGCCCCAGCCTTGGGTTTTGGTTTTTCCTTCGGCGGTTCTTCCGCCTTCTTCTCTGGTTCTGGTTCTTTCACGCCTTTGGCGATGACTTCGGCCATGATTTTAGAGTCTTGCGTGAAATCCATCGCGTCGCCTTTGAAAATCTTGTTGAAACCCAACTTGACTTTGAAGCCGCCGTCCATGGTATCCGTCACGTTTTTGCGCAATCTGTGCGACAAGCACGGTCCAATAACTTTCTCGACGTCTTCTTGCGTGACTTCGTCGCGGCCTTCGTACGCGACGTAGGCTTTCGCCGCTCTCGTGACGACGATATCCCCGCGCAAACCGTCCACATCCACTAAAGCGCACACCGAGGAAATCTTCAACTTAATATCTTTCGACATTTTCACGGACGGTAAAATATCTCTCGCTTTTTGAATTCTCGCTCTCAACGCTTCGGTCTCTTCGGCGCACTCCGCCTCGTACGCTTTCGGGTCTTCGTCGAACTTGATCTTGTTCATGACCAAATCCGTTCTCTTCTCGACGTCGTACACCGTCCCGACGCTGACTTTCATCCCGAAACGATCCAACAATTGCGGTCTCAATTCGCCTTCCTCCGGGTTTCCAGACCCAATCATGATAAACTTCGCCGGATGACTCAACGAGATCCCTTCTCTTTCGACGGTGTTCCATCCGCCCGCGGCAGAATCCAAAACCACGTCCACCAACGAATCGTCCAACAAGTTCACCTCGTCGATGTACAACAATCCTCTGTTCGCTTTCGCCAACAACCCCGGATCGTACGCCTTCTTCCCTTCCGTCAACGCCTTTTCAATGTCAATCGTCCCGCAAATTCTGTCTTCCGTCGTTCCCAACGGTACTTCCACCATCGGCACTCGAATCTTCGTCACCTCCATCGGCTCGCCGCGCTGAAACTTCTCCCTCACATCCGGACCCATCAACTGCGGATCCGTCGGCGAAGAGTTAAACACGTCCCCTTTCACCACGTCTATCTCCGGTAAAAGTTGAATCAAAGATCTCACGGCGACAGATTTCGCCGTCCCTCGATCCCCCATGATGAGCACCCCGCCGATGGCCGGGTCGATGACGTTCATGATCAAGCACAACTTCAATTCCTCCTGGTCGACGATTTTTACGAACGGGAACGTAATTGCCGCCTCGTTCTCGATAAATCCTTCCTGTCCAGGCTCTGCGATTGCGTTTACTCGTCTTCCTCTCGTGTGTCTTTTCTCGTCGCGCTCTGTCGTGGTGGTCTTTTTCTGCATCGCAAAAGCGACGCGTTGCAAACAAGCGTTCTGTGCCATTTTGTCTCTCTCTCTCTCTATTCTAAAACCGTATGCGCGTGCAAAAAATGCGCTCCTTTTCTCTTCTTCCGCGGGTTGAAAAACAAATCTCTCCCCTGTATTCTCTCTCTCTATATATGTGTGTGTGTGTGTGCGCGCGCGATGTCTTCTTTTAAGCGGCTTTGGGTGGTGGTGCGTTTTTCCTCTCTCCCTCTCTCTCTCTCTGCGCAAATGTAGATATTTGGATAGAATAGAGTTTTTTGTGCTCGAGAAGAGATCTTCTTCCTCGTTGGTCGTTCCTCTGAAGGAAGGTGGTGTTTTATAGTAATTACTATACACTTACACCCTAAAATATGTAAGGGGTTAGAGTATACTCTTTGAGTGAGGCCTTCTTTTTCCTCTACTCGTACCACACAGAAAAAAGACCAGAGAGTCTTCTCTTTACGCAGAGGAGAAGAAGAGGCACGACTTCAGAACACTCGCGCGATACCTTTGTTTTTTGTGCGAGAGAGAGAGAGAGATATTTGAATCGCGCTGAGACAAGCACGCGCGGATATATATATACATACATATATATATGGAGCGCGTATTGAGCCAAAATTCAGCGGCGGGACACCAAGCGGCGACCACCACGTCATCCCGGTGTCGTCAACACAACAGAGTAGCGAGCTTTGTTCGTTCGCTCTCTTCGAGGAGAGGAAGAAACGACGCTCTCGCGACGAGGGGTGATAAAGTTTCGAGCGGGAGACGACGGTCTGGGGCAGTTTTGAACGCGCGAGCCGCGATGGCGACGGATCGAATGACCATCAAAACGCACGTCTACGATCAATTATCCGCGGAGGAACAAAAAGCGCTCCTGAAGCGACCGCGCGTGGATTTCACGTCGATTGCGAATATCGTCGACCCGATCGTGGATAAAGTGAGAGATGAAGGCGACTCGGCAGTTTTGGAGTTTACGGAGAAGTTTGATAAGGTGAGACCGACGCCGTTGGTGGAGAAGATTGAGAACTTTCCGGCGCCGTCGTTGGACCCTATCGTGAAGGAAGCGTTCGACGTGGCGTTTGAGAATATTAAAAAGTTTCACGAGGCGCAGTTGAAGACTGGGGAGGTGGACGTGACGACGATGCCGGGCGTGAGATGTCGAAGAGTGGCGAGGCCAATCGGCTCGGTGGGTTTGTACGTTCCAGGGGGCACCGCGGTGTTGCCGTCGACGGCGCTCATGTTAGCCGTGCCGGCGATGATTGCGAAGTGTCCGATTGTGGTTTTAGCCACGCCACCGTTGAAAGACGGGACGATTTGCCCGGAAGTTTTATATTGCGCGAAAAAAGCGGGCGTGACGCACATTTTGAAAGCTGGCGGCGCTCAAGCCGTGGCGGCTATGGGATACGGCACGGAGACGTGTCCGAAAGTTGACAAGATTTTTGGGCCGGGGAACCAGTTTGTCACCGCGGCGAAGATGAATTTGCAAAACTCCGACGCGATGTGCGCGATCGATATGCCGGCTGGACCGTCCGAAGTGTTAGTCGTGGCGGACAAAGACGCGAATCCGAGCCACGTGGCGGCGGATTTGTTATCGCAAGCTGAACACGGTCCGGATTCGCAAGTCGTTTTGGTAGTCACGCCGGACGTAAACGTCGAGCGCATCGTCGAAGAAGTGCGAGTGCAAGCGAACAAGCTCCCGAGAGCGGACATCACAGAAAAAGCGTTGAGCCACTCGTACTGCGTCGTCGTGAAAGACATGGACGAAGTCGTGAAGTTCTCCAACGCGTACGCGCCGGAACACTTAATCGTCAACGTCGAAGACCCGGAAAGCTTACTCCCGAATTTAGACAACGCCGGAAGCATTTTCATGGGAAGATACACCCCAGAGTCCGTCGGAGATTACGCCTCCGGAACCAACCACGTCTTACCCACCTACGGTTTCAGTCGCATGTACTCCGGCGTCTCCTTAGACTCCTTCATCAAATACATGACCGTCCAAGAGTTGACGAAGGAAGGCATCGAAAATTTAGGCCCGCACGTCGCCAAGATGGCCGAGGTCGAAGGCTTGGACGCGCACAGATTAGCGGTGACTTTGAGATTAGGCATAGAGTAAAACAAAAAGAAGAGAAAGAGTCCGTTCGAAAATCGTTGAAATATACACACTAACGTGTTGTTAAATCGCTTTAATAGTACAATATATCTCGTCCCTTTACGCTTACGCTCGCGTACGCGCTCTTTTTGTTTTCTTCTTCTTCGATTTTTTGGTTCAAGTCGAGTTGTGGTCAAAAGTTTTCGTCGTCGTCGTTTGGGAAGAAAATCGTCAGTAATCGAACACCTTTTCCACGCGCGAATAAAACTCCAAACCACGACTGTCACAACCACACACACAGAGAGAGAAAGAGAGAGAGAAGAAGAAGAAGAATACCACCACGTCGTAAAGAGAGAAATGAACGCGGACGAGGCTTCTCGATGCATGGACATCGCCAACGAGAAACTTTCCTCCGCGAAATCGCCGGATGACTTAGATTCCGCTTTGAAATTTGCCAAGAAAGCGGTCAAGTTGAACGCATCGCTCGCGTCGGACGTGGCGAAGTTGGTGCAGAAAATCCAGCGGAAAAAGGCGAGCGGGTTTGCGAGTTCCTCTTCCGCCGCTCGAGGCGAGGCGCGAGCGAAAGAGGCGACGGCGAGTCGCACGGCGCAAGAGACGAAGAAAGAATACGTCAAGGGAACCGCAGAGCAAGAGAAGTTGATGAGAGAGATTCAGGCGAAGAAGAACGATTACTACGCGGTGTTGTCGGTGGAGCGGACGGCGACGGAGAACGAGATTAAAAAAGCGTACAGGAAGTTAGCGGTGAAGATTCATCCGGATAAGTGTCAAGGGACTGGGGCGGAGGAGGCGTTTAAGATTGTGAGTAAAGCGTTTGCGTGTTTGTCGGACGCGGAGAAGAGGGCGGCGTACGATAGGTACGGGAGCGAGGAAGGGCCGCAAGGGATGCCTGGGATGCGGAGGAGACACGCGGGTCAAGCGCACTCGCCGTTTGGCGGTTTCGATGACGATATCGATCCGAGAGAGATTTTTAACATGTTCTTTGGCGGAGGTATGCCCGGCGTGAGGTTTCACACGTTCGGAGGGAACGGGTTTCATTCGCACGGGTTTCACTCCTCGCAGCAAAGGGCGAGGCAACAGCAAAGATATAGAGAGAATAGGAGTGATAGTAGTAATAGACGACAATCGGAACCGGAAGACTTAGCTTCGGCGTTTACGAGGAATTTCATGCAAATGATTCCGATTCTTTTGTTTTTGTTCTTGTGGGCGTTCTCGCCGGCGCCGGAGGTACATTATCAACTCTTTCAGGATTCACCGAATAGCGGTTACACGACGAAATTGCAGACCAAAAAATTAGAAGTGCCGTATTACGTGAAAAGTAAAGCGCAGTTTGATAAGAGCTTCACGCCTGGAACGTTCAATCGGCAACGCATGGAACAAACGATCGAACGCGATTACCAAGGCATGTTAGAAAACTCGTGCTTGTACGAGAGAGGGACAAAGGAGAGGATGTTGAGGAGTTATTCCAGAGATCAGAGAGAGAAAGGGAAAACGTACGAGATGCCGCATTGCGAGAGGCTGAAGGAATTGCGGCGAAAGATGATGCGATAACTCGTAAATATGCGTCTCAACGAGAAGAAGCGAATGGAAAATGATTATTTTATAGCGCGAAATAGAATTGTTACATTAAAAAAACAAATAAATAATTTCTAAGAAAGCACGTCGTTTCCGACGGCGTAATTCCACACGACGCGTATCATGGCTAAGAATACAGTGAGTATCGCCATTCGTTTCGCCCATATCAAGCGAATATCGATGACACCGTCAAACTCGGGGCCGGTTTGGATCCAGTCGTGGAAACCTCTCGACGCCTTGCGAAGCTCGACGCGCACGACGTCGACGAGCGCGAAAACAATCGCACTCATGGCAGATCGAACGCACTGCGTGGCCATTTCAACCGCAAACTTTCGCGAATTCGGCGTCGCTCTCACGACGTCGAATAAATCTTTCGCCAGCTCGCCTTCGAACGTTCGAAAATTCCCACCCATTGTCGCGGGCTGTTGTTGCTCCGCGGCGAGGTTCGCGGTGGACGGTCTTCGAGGCGGTAACCCGTCGAATCTGGGCGTTTGGTCCGGAACATCTCCAGACTCATCCGCAATTACGTCATCTTTTCGATCTTTGTCTTCTTCGATCTCGTTATTCTCTCTTTCTTCTCGTCGTCTTTGTTGCGCCATCGCTCTTTCCAACGGCGTCTTTGGCGATCCGCTCTTCTTGTTCTTCTTCGTGCCTTCTCCTTCTTGTTCGTCTTCTCCCATGGATAATCGTTTCTCCATCGCAAAACTCGCGCTCGCGCGAAACTCCTCTGCTGGTAAATCCGCGATCGATCCGCGACTTCTCGGACCTCTTCTCTTGTTTGATTGTCTCGCCATTTCCGAGACGAAACCGCTCTTGTGCGTTTCCGCCACGTACGTTTCCACGACTTTCGTCGCTACCGAATCGATCAACTTGAATCCAATTTGAGGGTTCGTCTCTAGAGCTTTGATGACATCGTTGAACGGATTTGCTTCGTTCCGTTGGTTTTCCGAGACGAACGATCGCACGCCAACGTCGATGAGATCAAACAGAAATTTTTTGCGCTTCTCGATTTCTCGCATGGCTAATTCTACGACGGTTTCGTACGTGAGAGGAGGAGCCTCGCCTTCACCTTCTCCTCCGTTCGAACCAACGCTCAATGCCAGCGCTTTCTTCGTCACGTTCGCCACCGATTCCACGCAATTCGTAAAAATCGAGTTAAACCTCAAAGCGCTTTCTTCCGTTTTCAACACCGTCTCGGTCACTCGCGATACGAAATCCGCCATCTTCTGCTCCACGTTTTGCAAACCGCCGTGAAAACCACCACCGAAACCACCACCACCACTACCTCCTTCATCGTTATTACTCAAACTGCCATTAGGCGCTAAAGAACTCCCGATTTCATTCACCCTCTGCACGCTCTTCATCACCCCTACGGCGATAAAATCCGACACCGCCTCCATAACTTCCGGCTGGCGCGCGCACTCCAATATTCGCCGCAATCGTCTCGGCACCGGTTTCGAATACAGTTTAAACGCATCCTTCTTCTTCTCCTCCTCGCGTCTCCTCTTTCCATCGTTTTCTTTCCCCTCGCCTAAATCCTTTTCTTCTTCTTCGTCGTCCTCGTCGACCGACGACGTCCCGCACGTCCGCCCGCTCTCCCTTCTCTCTTCTTCCTCCTCGTCCGAATTGAGGACAAATTCACTCACGTCCGTCGCCACGACTTGCACGAGTTCACTCAGCGCGTAAAACGCCGTCGCGTATCGAGCCGTCGCTCGTTGAAACTTCCGGTAGTTTGGCGAGTCTCTGATCGCGCTCACCGCTGTGCAGAAAGTAATAATGGTAAGAAGCACGCGTGAGTATAAATTTGATAACAGAATTGGAAAAAAAAGATTCAATTGTCGCGCGGAAAACAAGCACAAAAGCGAGAGAGAGAGACACCGTTGAAACGACGATCCAAGGAAGTACAAAAAGGAAACGCACCGTAGTACCCGCAGGCGCCGGCGACGAGCGATCCGCAGAGCGTTTTCGCGAGGAAAAATCGCCGACTCTGTTGGCCGGGAGAAGGCATATATTTCTTTCGCTTTTTTTTTTGTGCTGCCGCTTCGGAAAAGAAAAAAGAATTTTCGAGCTCTGCAACCGAAACCCTAAACCTGTAACTTTTTGCTCAATTTGGACTCTTTCCTCTTCCTCAAAAAATCTTGAACTTGCCACGGACGCGCGTTTCGACGATGATGCGCTCGCTCCTTTCCTCCACCTCTTCCTCTTCCTATTCTTCTTCTCGCCGAGCGCTCTCGTTCCTCTCTTGCTCGTGCTCCGCTCGTTTTTTGTCTTCTTCTTCATCAGATGGAGCCGCGAGAGCAGCGCTCTCTTCGTTTCCAATTTGGAAGCGCTCGGATGGTAACAAACTCCAACCGCCGAAATGCAAAGACGCGCTTTTTCATCTTCTTCGCTCTTCTCTTCCTCTCGCGAACTTCGCCGGATTCGCCACCTCTCGGTACGAAAAGAAGAAGAACAACAAGAAAACGACCGAAAAAGAAGACGAAACGAAAGATTTGTTACTTTTACTCCACGAGAAACGACTGCGCAATCGCGTGGAGTTTGGGGAAAACATCAACGCGTCCAAGAAGGAAAGAGCAGTCAAAACGCTCTACCGCAAGTTGCTGCGCAAATCGAAACGATTCCCAGATCCGACGTTGCGACATTTCGGGTACCACAGAGTAGGCGAGCAATTCAGACGACACCGACACGAGACCGGGAGAGCGAAGAT
>Ga0255751_10005158_pt1 | contig 11661 bp, 9 predicted proteins | sample 071ome_20_FD_179951 | JGI IMG/M metagenome (GOLD analysis project Ga0255751, IMG submission 179951) | Coastal salt marsh microbial communities from the Groves Creek Marsh, Skidaway Island, Georgia - 071412BT metaG (version 2) | ecosystem: Environmental > Aquatic > Marine > Intertidal zone > Salt...
TTTCACCTGTACCAAACCATGCGGCAATCTATCTCGGAGACAATAAAATATTACATCATGTACATGGTAGGTTATCAAATAGAGAACCATACGGCGGGTACTGGAGAAAACATACCACGCATATATTAAGGCACAAATCATTATGTTAAAGAAAGTCAAATTATATGGTAAGTTAGGTGAGCGCTTTGGTAAAGAGTGGGAGCTTGATGTAAAAAATGTTCGTGAAGCTGCAAGAGCTATTGCAGCAAATAGACCTGACTTTCACAGAGAGTTTTCAAGTTCTCATGAAAGAGGTATTGGTTATCATGTAATGATAGGCGATGAATATGTACAAGATTACGATGGATGTGAAGTTCCTACTGGTAAAAAAGAAATTAAGATAATACCAGTTATTATGGGAGCAAAAAGCAAAGGTCTAGGTATGATATTACTTGGAGCTTTGATTATTACAGGTATTGGGCTTTACGGTATGGCAGCTGCAGGTGGTGGATTAAGTTTTGGTCAGGGTATTGCTTATGGTATGGGAAGCATGGGTAGCTTTGGAACTATTGCAATGAAGTTTGCAGGGGCTCTTATTATGGGAGGAATTGGAGCAATGTTAGCCCCCACTCCAAAACCCATTGAAAGAAAAGATGAACCTGAAAACTATGCTTTTAATGGACCTGTAAATACTACTTCACAAGGAGTACCAGTTCCAGTTTGTTATGGAAAGTTACTAGTAGGTGGTGCTGTTATAAGCGCTGGTATAGAAGCGGAGGACTATAACCCATGAGCGAAAAAGATTGGATACGTGGTTCAAAAGGTGGCGGTAAAGGCGGCGGAGGAGGCTCTGCGCCAAAGGAAGAAGATAATACTTTATTTTCTACAGCCAAAGCTCGTATTATTGACTTAATATCAGAAGGCGAAATAGAAGGCTTAGTGGATGGAGCAAAGTCAATCTTTTTAGACGAAGTTCCAATTCAAGATAATAATGGAGATGATAACTATAGTGGATATAGCTACGCGTCTCGTGTAGGAACAAACTCACAATCATATATACCAGGATTTCAAGGGTCAGAGCAACAAGTAGGTTATAACCAAGAAATTAAAAAGTCTTTAAGCCCTTATGTAAGAACACTAACTACTACAACTGCAGATGCAGTAAGAGTTACACTATATGTACCTCGTTTAACTTTTCAAAAGTCTAATGGTGACTTAGTAGGTTCAAAAGTAGAATTTAAAATAGAACTAGGGTATGATGGGGGTAACTATACAACTGTAAAAGAGAGTTCTTTTGATGGTAAGACTACTCAAAGATATGAAAGAGCTTTTCGTTTTGATATACCTAGTGCCTGGAAAACAGCAGGATTTACAAGTATTAGTATTCGTGTAAGTCGTGTTACTGATGACGATGATTCAGCACAAACAAATAATGATTTATATTGGGGAACTTACACAGAAATTATAGATAATAAGTTAACATATCCTAATAGTGCTTTAATGGCACTAGAGTTTGATGCAAAACAATTTAACTCAATTCCTACTCGTGGATATGAAATTAAAGGGTTAAAAATAAAGATACCTAGTAACTACACTACATATGATCACGGTTCTTGTAGTATAGCAGGAATACGTAGAAAAGATAGGTGTATTTCTCAAGGAGGTACATGGACAGGTACAGAAGTAGGCGATAACTTATATAGTGGAGATTGGGATGGCACGTTTACAACTGGATGGACAGCAAACCCAGCGTGGGTACTTTATGACTTATGTACAGATGATAGATATGGGTTAGGTAAGTGGCTAACTGCAAATCAAATTGATAAGTGGGCATTATATGAAATTGCAAAATACTGTGATGCTGTAGATTCTTCTGGAAACTTTGTGGGAGTTGATGATGGATGGGGCTATAAAGAAGCTCGATATACTTGTAACTTATACCTACAATCTAAAGAAGAAGCGTTTAAAGTATTAAACGACATTGCTTCAGTTTTTAGAGGAATGTTATATTGGCAGGAAGGACAGATAACTGCGGTACAAGATTCTCCACGTGACCCAATTATGACATTTGCAGATTCAAATGTAATAGATGGAATATTTACTTATGAAGGAACAAGTCGTAAACAAAGACATAATGTTGCACACGTAACTTGGAATAACCCAGATGATTTTTATCGTCAACATGTAGAATACGTAGAAGATACCGATGGTATTACTGCAATGAACAATGAGATTTTTGCAGTAGATATTCAAGCAGTTGGTTGTACTTCTCAGTCTCAAGCAAGACGTATTGGTAAGTGGCTACTTTATACTGAAAGATATGAAACTGAAACAGTAACTTTTTCTACAGGAATGGATGGAGTATCTTTAAGACCTGGAGATAACTTTTATATAGCAGACTCATATAAAGCAGGGATAAGGTATGGAGGAAGAGTTTCTAGTGGTAGTACAAGTACTGTAATTCAGCTTGATAATGCTACTCCAGTTACTGCAGGACAGTCTTATAGGTTAAGCATACTAAATACCGAAGAAGCTTGTATTGCTTCTGATGGTTCTAAATCTACTGAAACTACGCAAGAGGCGTGTATTAATGCTGGAAAGAAATGGGCTCCTTATGTTTGGACTGAAACAAAAACAGTTGATACAATTTCTACAAGCGAAAGTGTAACTTCAATTACAGTAACTTCTGCATTTGAAAATACACCAGCACAAGGCACAATGTGGATATTAGAAGAAGTAGGCACTGTAGAAGCTCAAACTTTTAAATGTTTATCAGTAAGAGAGAAAGAGCCTAATATTTATGAAATATCTGGTCTAAAACACTACGAACAAAAATATAATGTAGTTGAACAAAATATTGATTTTTCTGCTAAGTCTACGAGTAATTTACCAGATCCAAGTGATCCAATACCGGCTCCTGGAGACTTAACAATTAGTGAAGAACTATATGTAGACTCTACAAACAATATTAAAAATAGAGCTACTTTTTCGTGGTCAAATCCAAAAATTGCTGGTACAACTCAAAACTATCCGTATGTTGGTAGTTATTACGTAGAATATAGAAGAACAGATACAAATTCTTCCAATTGGATAAGCTTAGGAAATACAGTAGCAAACAGTGTAACAATTGATGATGCGCCAGCAGGCAAAGTACAGTTTAGAGTTAAGACAAGGAGAATATTCTAATGGCAAATTTATATTCACCATTTGCAAGTTTAGAACACGAAATATTTGGAAAAACTACAGCTCCTTCCGATGTTGAAGACTTTCAATTTGTAGTACAAGGCTCAAAAGTACTATTATCTTGGACTCCAGTATCAGATTTAGATGTTATACATGGCGGAAATTATTGGGTCAGATATAGTAGTGATACAAATGCTGCTTGGGGTTCTTCTTCAACTGTTGATAGATATATTCCTGGAAGTAGCTCAACAGCACTTATACCTCTTTTAAATGGTAGATACTTAATAAAAGCAGTAGATTCTTCTGGTAATGAATCTGTAAATGCAGCTACGGTAAATGCTAGTGTAGACGCAGATATTCTAAATTTGAATGCTGTAGAGACCACAACTCAGCATCCTAATTTTGGTAATGATACTTCGAATACTGGGGTTAATGATTCAAGTACTACAAATATTTATTACGATACGGCTAACCAAGCGATACAGATAAGCGCAGAATCAATATTTAGTGGTACACACGATGAGTACTATGCTTCTGGTACTAATACCGACGTAGTAGGAGTATATGATAGTACACAAGACTCAATTTTAGACGATAACAGCGGTTCTAATTACGCTGCAACAGTTGGTGCTAATATTTTTGATAGTGCTTCTGGTAATTTTGATGATAGAAGCGGTAATTTTGATGATATACAGCATACAGCTTTCAAACTAGAAGATGATAATGCTAGTTTTGATTCAAGTTGGGATGATTTAATTGTAAGAAATGTTACAGATGATACAACAGCTACAGTTACTAATGTTGATAGCGGTACTGTATTAACTCTTGACACAGATATATTTGATGGAACTTTACAAGAGTATAGATTAGAAGTTTTGCCTAGTACTTTAAGAGATACTTCCGTAACTTTTACTTCTTCTTTAGTAAATAGAACAGTAAGACTTGATGACAATAGTACAGCTACCGTTACTGCTTTTGTTGATGCTAATACTCTCACACTATCTTCAGATTTAATGGAAGATAATCATGGAGCAGATTATCATATTGAGTGGGGGCCTTATCAAGTTTATGATAGTACTGGTCCATTTACTTCCTCGTTAGTAGGTAAAACAATTTATAATACTACAAATGCAACATCAGCAACTATATCTGCTTTTGTAAGTGCATACGAATTAACTTTAGATGATAATATTTTTGAGCACGAAGACGGTGATTCTTACAATATACCAGTAGCAGCAAATATATTAAGAGATACTGCAGCATCTTTCGATAGTACGGCAGAAAACAGAATAATAAGAAATTTAGATACTGGACAACAAACAACAATTTCTAGCCAAGATAGTTCTACAGAATTAACTTTAGTATCAGACATATTTCCAACTGATGCAGCAAACTATCAGATAGAAGGAGATATACAATCTCAAGGTATTTATTACTTTACAGATGAGTATATTGACTTAGGAACAACCTATACTTCAAGACTTTTAGTAGAATATTCAACAGACTCATTTGATGTTGTAGAGTTATTTGACGCTACTTCAGGTAACTTTGATAGTCGTACGGGTTTATTCGATGGAACAGATATTTCATCAACAAATGCTCAAGTTCAAGTAAGAACTACTAATGACGATCCTTCTGGATCTCCAACTTGGGGTTCTTGGATTAACTTTTATATTGGTGATTATACGGCAAGGGCATTTCAATTCAGAATGGTTTTGACTTCTTCTAACACTACCCAGAACGTGCGATGTACTGCTCTTAAGGTCACTATTGATATGCCAGATACAATTAAACGTGACTATAATGTACAAACTGATTCTGGGGATGATAATGAAATTAAAGTCATTACATACGCAACACCTTTTAAAACAACACCAACAGTTAGTGTAACCCCAGTAGACTCAAATGATCATATTTCATTTACTATTAGCAGTAGTAGTAATACTGGATTTACAGTAACTTTTCATGATGGCAATCTTAATCAAGGCTCGCAAGAGTACTTTAATTACGTAGCCGTAGGATATTAATATAGGAAACAAAACATGGCAACACATGACTATAGTATAGCTAACCAATCTTTTCCGGCAACACGTTCGGATATTAATAATGCACTCGCTGCAATTCAAAGTAGCAATAGTGCAGCAACTGCTCCATCTGGCACAGGTAGTACTGTTGCTGGTGAGCTTTTTTATGATACTTCTAACAATCAATTGAAGGTAGCTACTGATGCAAATGGTACTTTTGTAGCAGCTTCTTTAGATTCTAGCGGAGACTTAACAGTTAGTAACGATTTAACAGTTTCTGGAGATATTTCTTGTGCTGGAACAATTAGTTCTACTTCTGATGAAAAACTTAAAACTGGTATTAAAAAAGTAACTGACGCAGTTGATAAAGTTTATCAACTAAATGGTGTAGAATTTACATGGAGAAAAGATGGAACAAGATCCGCAGGTGTTATAGCACAGAATGTAGAAAGCGTAATGCCTGACGCAGTATCAAAGCAGTCAAAACTCGAGGACTCTTTAGCTGTAAACTATAACGCTTTACATGCTCTTTATATTGAAGCAATTAAAGAGCTCAAAGATTTAGTTGATGCTCAAGCACAAGAGATTGAGTTACTGAAAAAGGGTTAAAAAATTTACGGGTTGACTTTTTTCCTCATCTTTGATATAATATGGGTATAAGAAAGGATGTACAAAAATTTTTTGTACAGAACCTTTACAACAAATTAATGGTAGTTCGAATAAACATCGAATTGTACAAAGTTTTTATTAGGACATTTTATTATGGCGGCTGGCGTATACAATCTTACTATTGAGCAAGGTTCTACTTGGCAATTAACCATGTCAATCGATCAGCCTTCGGGTACAGATACAGATATTAGTGGGTATACATTTTCACCAAAACTAGCAAAATCTTACTACGATGAAAGCCCAGTAACAATGTCTTATAGCATAACAAGTGCTGCAACTGGAACTGTAAAACTATCTTTAACAGCTGCACAGACAGCTGATTTAGACCCAAATATTGAGTATGTTTGGGACTGTGATATGACTGATACGTCAAATATTACTTCTAGGCTTTTACAAGGAAGAGCAACAATTAGTCCGGGGTTATAATTATGTCAATTACAGTAAACGTAACAGAAACTGTTGGTAATGATGTAACTGTCACAGAGGACGAAACAGTAGTAACAACGACAACTACAGTCGCTTCCGCAGTAGATGCTGCAAATGTAACAGTAACTCCAGTTGGAACTATATCAGCAACAGATTTACAGGCTGCTCTAGAAGAACTAGCAGACCAAAAATTTGTATCAGCTACAGCGCCTGCATCAGATGACGCAAACTTAGAAGAAGGCGATTTGTGGTACGATACAGCAAACAACGTTCTGAAAGTGTATCGTAATACTTCATGGGAAGAAATTACACTTAATGCACAATTATCAGAAAGCGCATCAGGTAGTGAATACACTGATGTTACCTTGAATGGAGGGTATTTTTAAATGGCTAATGTAATTAAAATTAAAAGAAGTACGAGTACTAATACTCCTACATCGCTGGCCGAAGGAGAATTAGCTTATTCAGAAAGCTCTAATACTCTATTCATTGGTACTAGCGGAGACAATATTGATAATATTGCTGGTATTGGCAATACTGCACTTATCACAGGACAAACTGCAGAAACATCTATCGACGGTGATAATGATTACCTTTTAGTATATGATGGCTCAGCAACTGGATTCAAAAAAGTATTAACTAAATATGTTGGCTCACTGTCAGCTTTAGGTCTTACTGCATCTGCTTCAGAACTAAATACTTTAGATGGTATTACAGCTTCAACAGCAGAATTAAACTTATTAGATGGTGTAACAGCTACTACAAACGAATTAAATATTCTTGATGGTGTTACAGCAACAGCTTCAGAACTAAATACTTTAGACGGTATTACAGCTTCAACTACAGAGTTAAATTACTTAGATCTAACTGCTGCAATTGGTACAGGTACTGCTTCAGAAGCGGTTGTACTAGATGCAAACGGTGACTTTGACTTTGGTTCTGGTGATATTTCAGCAACAGATATTACAGCAACTGGAGATATTAATGGTACTCTAGCTACTGCAGCTCAAACAAATATTACTTCAGTTGGTACTCTAAATGGTATTACAATCGCTGGTTCTCAAACTATCGATATGGGTTCAAACAGAGTAACTGGTGTTGCAGAGCCTACACAGTCTACTGATGCAGCTACAAAGAACTATGTAGATGCAGTTAAAACAGGCCTTGATGTAAAAGATTCAGTAAGAGCAGCTACAACTGGAAATATTACAATTTCAACAGCACTTAATAATGGTGATACTATTGATGGTGTTACTTTAGTAGATGGGGATAGAGTTCTTGTAAAAGATCAATCAACTGGCTCAGAAAATGGTATTTATGTTGTTGGAGCTACTCCAGCAAGAGCAATAGATTTTGATGCTGATTCAGAAGTTTCTGGTGGAGCATTTACATTTGTTGAAGAAGGTACCGTAAACGCTGACAGTGGTTTTGTAGTAAGTACAAATGGTGATATTACAGTTGGTACTACAGCGATTGCTTTCTCACAATTCTCAGGTGCTGGTCAAGTTACAGCAGGAGATGCACTTACTAAAACAGGTAATACATTAGATGTAGCAGTTGATGATTCTTCAATTGAAGTTTCCGGAGACGCCCTACAAGTTAAAGCATTAGGTATTACAAATGCAATGCTTGCAGGTAGTATTGATTTAACTACTAAAGTTACTGGTACTCTTGATGAAGCAAATGGTGGTACTGGTCAATCTAGTTATACTTCGGGTGATATTTTATATGCTAGTGGTTCAACTACAGTATCTAAATTAAACATTGGTACTTCTGGTCAATTTTTAAGTGTAGACTCAGGTTCACCTGCTTGGACTGATACAATTGATGGCGGTACATTCTAATTAAAATTCTATAGGGGACTTACATAAGTCCCCCATAATCCTGCTATATAGCATTAAAGGAGAGCCAAATGGCGGTAATCAAACCGAAACGTACCAGTACTTCTGGTAACGTACCTACAACTTCAAATCTCGAAACTGGTGAGATTGCCGTAAATCTTGCCGATAAAAAATTATACGTTCGTGATACAGCCACAAATATATTAGAACTAACTACTCGTACAGTCGAGAGCTTAGATGATGTATCACTTACTTCGATTGCAGACAATGAAGTCTTACAATATAACTCTTCCACAGGCAATTGGGAAAACTCTGCACTTCCAGGAGGTGTAGATCTTGGAGCAGTTGGAGAACACATTTTACCTACTACAACAGAAACCTATGATTTGGGTTCCGCTTCAAAAAGATTTAGAGATTTATACTTATCAGGCAATACAATTAATCTAGCGGGAGCTACAATATCTTCTGATGGCTCAGGTACTATTGAAATTTCTGCCAATGGAGCTACTCTTCCTGCTGGTTCAAAAGTTACAACAGGTAATACCACTACTGGCATTGCTCTGCAAGGTCAGGCAGGAGAGGTTATTCAATCAGTACCTATTTATACCAAAGACGGTGGATTAGATACCGCAAATGCAAATTTAAACTTTAGAGCAAATACGTCAAGAGTAGTTGCTAACTTTACATTATCAGATGGTTCACGAGTGCAATCATCAAGCGATACATTATTTTTTCTATAAGGACAAACTATGGCAGCAAAAACCCCCATAAGAACGGTATACGACGGAAGCACTGCTACTGGTCTTGCCGAATTTCAAACTGGTGAATTTATTGCAGTAGAACACGGTGGTACAGGAAATACTTCCTTAACAGCAAACTCACTACTATTAGGTAATGGTACAAGTGCAATTACTGCTTCTACAATACAAATCTCAAGCAATACTATTTCATCTTCAGATGCAGATACAGTAACTATAGACGAAAATCTAGATATTACTGGTAATTTAGATGTTACAGGTAACGTAACTATTGGTGGTACTATTGATATTGGTGATTCTTCTGCAGATACTTTAACAATTACTGCAACATTAGATAGTAACTTAATACCTGATGCTGACTCTACTAGAAATATTGGATCATCTTCAAAAGCATGGGCTAATGCTTACTTAGATACTATAACTCTAGGTGGTACAGCAATTACATCTACTGCAGCTGAGCTTAACTTATTAGACGGAGTTACAGCAACAACAGCTGAGCTTAACTTATTAGATGGAGTTACAGCAACTACAGCAGAACTAAATATATTAGATGGTGTTACAGCAACAACAGCTGAGCTTAACTTATTAGATGGAGTTACAGCAACTACAGCAGAGATTAACTACCTTGATGGAGTAACTTCCTCGATTCAAACACAAATTGATAACATTGATGTATCTTTAACATTATCTGCTGATAGTGGCACGAATGATACATTTACTACGGGTAGTACTCTTACATTTACCGGCGGTTCAAATATTGGAACAACTGTTTCTGATGATACAATTACTATTGCATTAGATGCAAATCCAAGTGTTACAACACTAACTACAAGTGGCAATGCTACAGTAGGAGGTAACTTAGATGTTACGGGTAATGTAACTATTGGTGGTACTATTGATATTGGAGACTCTTCATCAGATACTTTAACAATTACAGCATCTTTAGATAGCGATTTGTTACCAGATGCAGATTCTACAAGAGACATTGGTTCTACTTCAAAAGCGTGGGCAAATGCATATATTGACGCAATAACTGGTAATTTAACTGGTAATGTAACAGGTAATGTAACTGGTAATTTAACTGGTAATGTAACAGGTAATGTAACTGGTAACTTAACTGGAGATGTAACTGGTAACGCAGATACAGCTACTACTCTTGAGACAGCAAGAACTATTGCAGGACAATCGTTTGATGGTTCAGCAAATATTACAATTGCAGCTACAGATTTATCAGACACAAACCAATCACTTTCTACAAGTGATTCTGTTTCTTTTACTACTGTTACAGCTAATCTAACTGGTAATGTAACTGGTAATTTAACTGGAGATGTAACTGGAGATGTGACTGGTAACTTAACTGGTGATGTAACTGGGACAGTTTCTGATGTATCAAATCATGATACTGACGATATATCTGAGGGAGCTACAAACCAATATTTCACAACTGCAAGAGCACGAGGCGCACTATCCGCTTCAGGAGATGTTTCTTATAATTCATCAACTGGTGTAATATCTTTTAGTGAAACATATTCAACAGCAGCTGAGCTACTTACAGCAATTAAAACAGTTGATGGTTCTGGTTCAGGACTTGATGCAGATACATTAGATGGATTAACTTCTGGAGAGTTTTTGACAACTTCTTCAGTTTCTCCAACTGCTTTTGCATCAACATCAGCAACTGCATATGCTACATCCGATTATGGAAATTTAACAAATGACACAGGTACAGCAGGATTCGTGAATGAACCAATTCGCGCAACAGCTTACCAAGACTTAGCACTTCCTGGAACTACAGTTTCTGTAGACTTTGGGGACTTATCATAGGAGTAAAAATACATGGCAACTCAAATTCAATTTAGAAGAGGTACAACTGCTGGGCACTCTGCATTTACCGGAGCAGCTGGCGAAATAACAATTGATACAGATAAGGATACTATTATTGTTCATGATGGCTCTACTACTGGTGGTGCTAATGAGATGGTAACCTTGTCAAATACGCAGACACTAACAAATAAAACGCTTACAAGTGCAACACTTAATACACCAACTATTAGTGGCGACGTAACGTTTAGTGATGGAGCTTTTGATTTTAATATTGCTTCACACGATGGCACAAATGGTTTAGCTTTGGGCGGAACAGTAGTTACTGCATCAGCAGCAGAATTAAATACCTTAGATGGTATTACTGCTTCAACTGCTGAATTAAATCTAATGGACGGTGTGACAGCTACAACTACTGAGCTTAACTATCTAGACATTACTACACTTGGAACTTCTCAAGCTTCTGCAGCGGTTACAACAGATTCATCAAATAACTGTGCTTTAGGTAATAATTTAACAGTTGGCGGTAATGCTACTATTACTGGTGACTTAACTGTAAATGGTACAACTACTACTATTGCTACTAGCAACTCTACGATTACGGATGGTTTAATCGAATTAGGAAATGGAACTACAGGTACTCCATCTAATGATACTGGTATTGTTATTGAACGCGGCGATTCTAACAACGCATTTATTGGCTTCGATGAGTCAGCAGATAAATTTACAGTTGGTACTGGTACATTTACTGGTGCTTCTACAGGTAATTTGTCAATCACAACTGGTACAATGGTTGCAAATATTGAAGGTAATGTAACTGGCGACGTAACTGGCGACGTAACTGGAGACTTAACTGGTAATGCAGATACTGCTACAGCTTTAGCAACTGCTAGAACTATTGGTGGCGTATCCTTTGATGGTACTGCTAATATTAATTTACCCGGTGTAAATACTGCAGGT
>Ga0255751_10005161_pt1 | contig 11659 bp, 12 predicted proteins | sample 071ome_20_FD_179951 | JGI IMG/M metagenome (GOLD analysis project Ga0255751, IMG submission 179951) | Coastal salt marsh microbial communities from the Groves Creek Marsh, Skidaway Island, Georgia - 071412BT metaG (version 2) | ecosystem: Environmental > Aquatic > Marine > Intertidal zone >...
CTCTGGACAGGTGTTTCTAATCGTAATGAATGAATAATCGACTGTAGCTGAAGTGAAGCCTTATCAAAATCATCGTTAACTATTAGATAATCATAATTCTCATAGTGAGATATCTCTGATTTAGCTTGCTTCATGCGTTTCTCGATAACATCTTTAGAGTCTTGTGCGCGAGTATTTAATCTCTCCTCAAGGATTTTTATAGAAGGAGGGACGATGAAAATGCTCTTCGTATTAATTTTCTTCATTACTTGCTCGGCTCCTTGCCAGTCGATCTCTAAAATCACATCAATGCCCTTATCTAAAAGATTCTGTACTTTTGAAATCGAAGTTCCATATTGATTACCAAAAACATCAGCACTCTCAAAAAATTCTCCATGCGCATCTTTTTCATTAAATTTAACACTATCAACAAAGAAATAATCTTTGCCGTCAACCTCTCCTGGTCTAGGTGAGCGCGTGGTGTACGAAATAGACACTTGAATATTATCGACTTTGGAAAGTAGGTCTTTAACTAAGGATGTTTTTCCTGCTCCGGATGGTGCAGAGATAATGATAACATTTGCCATTATTCGGGCTTATACCCTTGAATTTGATCAATATTATCTCTATCAAAAAAGAATTTCTCTAATTGTTCTTTTAAGTATGATTGAGCACCTGGGTCCATTAAGTTTAAATTATTCTCATTAATTAACATGGTTTGAAACTCTAGCCATTTCAGCCAACCTTCCTTGGAGACATTGTTAAAAATTTTCTTCCCAAGCTCACCAGGATAGGGAGCTCGATCCAGAGATTCTAATTCTTTTTCGAGAAGGATGCATTTGACTGTATTCATGATGTTAATCTTACTCTAAATGACTTCAAAGCAAGAAAGTATACTATTCCCGCCAATGAAATGGTTAGAAGTAGATTAGAAACCCTTTCAAAAATGGTGCCACTGTAGAAATAATCAATTGGATTAACTGTCAATAAAACGGTAATTCCCATAGCCAGAATAGAAAGAAAAACTTTTAAAAATAGAACTTTATTACTTTGAGAAAAAACTTTAATTGATTCTTTTCTTAAGTAGAAATATAACAGGTATGAATTTAAGAGGGCAGAAAGAGAGGTCGCTATTGCAATTCCTACGTGTGAATAATAATAAGCAAGAAGAACATTTAAGATAATGTTGCTTAACATAGCCACAACACCTACTTTAACAGGTGTTTTTGTGTCACCCCTTGATAGAAAGATTGTTGCGAATATTTTGACTAGAATAAAAAAAATAAGACCTGCGCCATAAGCGATAAGACTCTTAGAAGATTGGAGTGCTGCATTGGGTGTAAATTCATTATACTGAAATAATGTAATTACCATTTCCTCTGCTAAAAGGATCAGACCAATAGAAGAGGGGATTCCAAATATTAAAAAATATTTGATAGCGGAATCAATTGTTTTAGTAAAGTTTTTATTGTCATTTTGGGCGAAATAATTAGACAATTTGGATAATGCAACAGTTGCAATTGCTATTCCAATTAAGGCTAAAGGTAGCTCCATTAGTCTGTCTGAGTAATATAACCAAGTAACACTACCACTGACCAAGAAACTTGCAACGATAGTATCTACTAATAGGTTAATTTGAGATACAGAAACACCAAATAAAGCTGGGATCATTCTTTTTTTTAATAATTTTTCAGAAGGATGACTTCCTTTTACAATCCTTGGGACTTTACCTAATTTGAGAAGGAAGGGGATTTGAAATAAAAGTTGAAGCAAACCGCCAACAAATACCCCCCATGCAAGAGCAATAATAGGTTCTGAGAACCAATCTGAAGAGAAGTATGCAAATATGATTATGGAAATATTAAGAATTACAGGAGTAAAGGCTGGTGCTGCAAATCTTTCATAACTATTTAAAATACTTCCAGCAAAAGCCGTTAAACCTATAAATAATAAGTATGGAAAAGTAATTCTAAGCATTAATGAAGCAGCATCATATTTCGTTGAATCTGAATCAATATAAAAACCCCAAGCAAATATGGCTATCACGGCTGGAGATGCGATAACAAAGATAATTGTTGTAACAATTAAAACTTTAAGAAATTTAGTCCCTATATGATTAATAACTAAATTAACTTCATTATTATCTTTTGAAGCCCTTGCCTCAGCAAGTATTGGAACAAAAGCCTGTGAAAAGGCACCCTCACCAAAAAGTCTTCTGAAAAAGTTTGGAATTTTGAAAGCTACAAAGAATGCATCAGTCAAGGCGTTTGCACCGAAGAAAATAGCAATTATTTGATCTCTAATTAAGCCAAAAATTCTTGAAATAAAGGTCATTGCGGTAAAAATACCGCTAGATTTCAAGAAGGATTTGGACATAAATATTTATTCTTCTGAAGGGCCTCTCATAATGCCTTCTTTTGAACTTCTAATACATTTAATAAAAGTAGCTACTTCATTGCTATCTTTTTCTTTTACCTGAAGCTCATCGAGCTTAGTATCAAGGAGTTTACCCTGAGATTCTTTAAATACACTTTTGAAAGCTCTTTGAATTGAGGCAATAGATGCGGGTGAAAAACCTCTTCTTTGCATTCCTTTTGAATTAATACTTCTAATTCTACAGGGAGAACCAGAGGCCAACATGAATGCCGGAATATCTTTATTCACCTGGCAGCCCATACCAATATATGTATGCATTCCAACTAAACAAAATTGTTTTACAAGAACAAAACCACCTAATATGGCCCAATCATGAACTTTCACATGTCCAGCGAGAGAGGCATTATTTGACATAATTACATGATCACCCAATTCACAATCGTGGGCTATATGAACATATGCCATAAGCATATTATTTGAACCAATACGAGTTACAGCGTTTTCTTTTTCAGTGCCTCTATTAATAGTGCAAAACTCTCGTATAAGATTGTCATCACCGATTACTAGATTTGATTCTTGCCCATCGGCATAAGATATATCTTGTGGGTCTCCACCGATAGATGCAAAAGAGTATATGTGATTATTTTTGCCGACTTTGGTTGGACCTTGAATCACTGCATGAGATTCAATAATAGTACTTGCACCAATTTCAACATTTGCCCCAATTACAGCATATGCACAAATTTCTGCTGTTTTATGAATTTTTGCAGATGGATGAACTACCGCTTTAGAATCAATTGGCATTTATTAACCCGTTTTTTGAGTACACATTAATTCAGCACTAGTAACCGCCTTATCCTCTACATAGGCTGTACCTTTAAATTTCCAAATCCCACGTTTTATAGTAATAACCTCCACTTCAAGTTTAAGTTGATCTCCAGGTTCAACTATTCTTTTAAATCTTGCTTTATCAACACCAACTAACATATAAATTTGACCATCTCGCGGCTTACCTACTTCAGATTTAAATGCAAGAATCCCTGTTGCTTGTGCTAGAGCCTCAATAATCAAAACCCCCGGCATGATTGGTTGATTTGGAAAGTGACCAGTAAATTGAGGCTCATTAAAACTTACGTTTTTAACAGCCGTTAAGCTCTTACCTATTTCAAAATCTATAACTTTATCAATGAGTAAAAAAGGGTATCTGTGCGGTAAAAAATTTTTTACTTCATTAATATTCATTTTTGCCATGATTCAATTATTTTTTTAGGGTTATAGATTTAGCTATTTTATCTAGTTTTGAAATCCAAAAAGCAATTCTCTTCCAATTAGCATGTTCTAAGATTGGCAAAATTCCAGTGTAAAGTCCCGGTTTTTTTATGTCCTTATTAACTGTACTAGTAGCACTAATAATTACATCATCTACAGTTGTAATATGATCAACGATTCCCACCATGCCACCAATCATATTTCTTTTACCAATAACACAAGATCCAGCAATACCTACTTTAGCAGCTATTGCAGTATTTTCTCCAATAGAAACATTATGGGCTATATGGACTAAATTATCCATTATTACTCCTGATGAAATAATAGTGTCTTCTATGGTTCCTCTATCAATACAACAGTTAGATCCGATTAAAACATTATCATCAATGATTACCTTTCCCGCATGACAAATATGGCTCCACTTTTTATTCCTATCTAAGATATTTCCAAATCCCTCAGAACCAATAATTGTTCCAGAGTCAATGACCACATTCTTTTTTATTACACAGTCTCTATGTATAACTACATTATGACCAATAACAGAATTATCTCCAATTTTCACCCCGTCATTGATAACAACATTTGATCCAAACTTTATGTTCTTTCCTAGAGTTATATTTTTACCCAGCATTAAGTTCTTGTGCGAATTGTTATTGTCAATTTTTGGCTCTGAGCTTTCTGTTGTGAATAGTTTGGTAAGAAATGAAAATGATAATTTAGGATTTTCAGATAGAAGTAGATTACAATTTTTAAATAACTCAGATAGTTCATATGAAGTAAGAATTGCACCATATTGATGATATTTTTCAGGAATGTGCTTTTTTGATGAAATAAATAATATTTTATTTTCATCTTGGACATTAGAAGAAAAACCATTAATGACTTGATGATTATCTCCAACTAATTCTGCATCGATTTCTTTAGCTAAATTTTGTAATTCCATGATTGGTATTAACTAAAAGGTGGAGCCTAATTCAAACGAAAAACTTTCTGTTGTATCAGTTGATTTACTAATAATTGGTTTAGCCAAATGAATTCCTATTGGGCCTATTGGTGTTAACCAAGATAATTGCACCCCAACGGATGATCTCACATCATCCAAGGTAAAGTCTGATGTTTTTTCAGCGATAGTTCCAGCGTCCAAGAAAGCGATTAATCGGATGTTATCATTATCAATTCCAATAGTATTACCCTGGGTAGCAATACCAGCTGAAGAAATAATTGAAAATTCACCACCTTTTGGTTTTCCATTATTATATTTAGCGCCAAGAGAGTTAAAATCGAAACCTCTTACAGATGAAGAGCCACCCTCATAATATCTTTTGTAGAAAGGAAGACCATCACCACCATAGCCCGAAGCAAAATTAAGTCTTGTGGATAATTTTAGTGTTTGACTATCAAGAACTGGAAAGTAACTCTTGTAGTTTGTTTCAAATTTAACATACTTAAAATCTGAAACTGGTGTAGTAGAAATTCCCTTAACATTAGAATATGATCCGTCGGTAGGAAAGAAAGAATCATTAAGAGTATTAGATGAGTAGGTAATGGATAGAGGTATATCAAGATCATCTCCGCTATTACAATCAGAAACCTCGTATAAAGTTTTTAAATCATTACCGCAAGTAATATCAATTGACGAAATTCTCGTTTCACCAAAAAGATTTGAACTGTCCGATAAGGGTATTCCATATCCAAAAATAACTCCAGACTCATCCAGAAGATAAGATGATGCATCTATGTTCGATGCGTCAAGGACCTTATTAAAAAATCCGTAACTAATTGTATGTCCTTTATCATTGAAATATGGATCTCTAAAGTAGAAAGAAAGCTCCTCAACAGCCGAGGAGTTAGAGATTGCTGCCTCAAGAGTGTTACCTGTTCCTAAAAAATTCTTTTGACTAATGCCTGCATTTACTGATGCACCAGTAGAGTTAGAGTGAGATAGACCGATTGTAAATTCGCCGGTTTTGGTTTCAGTTACCTTGATAAAGATATCCGCTTTATCATTATCATCAAGTCTTCTTTTAATTTCAAAGTCTACGTCAGAAAAATACCCAAGCCTTTTGATCGATTTAATAGATTCATCTATTTCTTTTTTAGAGTATAAGCCACCTTCTTCAATTTTAAATTTACGTCTGATTACATCATCCTGAGTTCGGGTATTGCCTGTAATATCGATTCTGGATACGTAAATTTTTTTGTCTAAGTCAATTGAGATATCAATATCTAGAACATCATTATCGCTTTTCCTGATTTTGGAATCAATCTTTACATATCCATAACCTATGTCCTGAAAAGTTTTACGAATATTTTCTATTCCTTTAAGAATTTGGTTTCTCTTAAAGAAACTACCATAGTCTAATTTTATTTTTGATAATAAAAAATCATGTGAAAGGTTGGACGTGTCACCTATTATTTTTAATTCTCCAACTCTATATCGACTTCCTTCTTCTATGTGGATACTAATGAAAATACTATTAGAATTTTTATCATATTTAACATTTGATTCATCAATCTGGATATCTAAAAAACCTTCTGAGACATACTTATTTTTAACAGATTGAATGCCAGCATCGAATTTATTTTTATCAAAATGATCATTCTCAGTAAAGTAGTTTAGAAGAAAAAAATCAGGTTCGCCCATATCAAAAAGTTCATTAATTTCTTCATAATCAAAGAAAGTGTTACCTAATATTAGAAATTTACCTATCAATGCCTGTTTGCCTTCATCAATGTCGATATCAATACCAATTCTATTTTGAGTATCCCGAGAAGTTTTAATCTTTATCTTAGATTGATAGAATGCATTATCTTGATAAAGTTTTTGTAAATTACTAAGAAAAGAATCAAAATTTCTTTTAATAAAAATGTTTCCTGGACCAAGTTTAAAATTTTGTCTTATATCACTAATTATTGACTCATTGAGAACTTTGTCTTCCTTATAACCTTTAATGTCAAACCATTTAATAGTCGGACTTTCAGTTACCTTGATATCTATTTGACCGTTTAAAAAAGAAATCTCAACATTGGAGAATAAATCACTATCAGTAAGATTTTTTTTAGATGTTTGTAAAAAAATTTCTGAATAATCCTCACCGATCTCAAAAGGTAAGTAGGCTAAAACTGTTCCCCTTGGAACTGAACTAAGTCCAGAAATATTAATTTTTTCTATTTTTTCTGCGTAAACATTAAAAACAAAAAGAACAAAAAAAATATTAAAGAAAAAGAGTCTTTTTAGGAGCATTATGAATTTAACAAAAATTTTCAAATATTATACATCTGTCTCTAGCTAGTCAAAAGGTTTGATGACTTATGGAAATTTATTAAATATTTAAAAATTTATGTAGATTTATTGAATACAACGATCATATCCAGAATCTTTTAATTTCTGAAGATATTCCTTCCATAGAGCATCTTTATTGAGTGCAAGTTTTTTTAGATGAGACCATGAATAGATCCCTGTGTCATGCCCATCACTGAAAAATAAAACAACAGCATAATTTCCAGTAGGTTGGATATTTGAAATGGTCACTCCTTCTTTGCCGACCTGAAGAGTTTCCTGACCAGGCCCATGCCCAACAACTTCTGCAGAGGGTGAATAAACTCTTAAAAATTCAGCAGAAAGTTCATAATCAATGTCATCGAATGTAACTGTAAGAACTGTCTTAGCTTTATTAAGATTAATTTTTGAAGGAGGTGTCATGACTATAATGTTAGAAATAAAAACTTAAATTTTATCAGATAGATTCTTTAATAACCCTATTAGGAGCACCTTGAATTTATGAGAATCAACTTTACAAAAATGCAAGGACTTGGTAACGACTTTATAGTAATTAATGGTCTTGATAACTCTTTTAATGAGAATTTAATTAACATTCCCAAACTTGCTAATCGACATACAGGTATAGGTTTTGACCAATTATTATTAGTTGAGTCTTCCAGTAGGAGTAATATTGACTTTAAATATAGAATTTTCAATTCTGATGGACATGAAGTCCAACAATGTGGCAATGGGGCAAGATGTTTTGCTTTGTATGTTTTCGAAAAAAAATTAACCAATAAAAGAAAACTGAATGTTGAAACCTTAAATGGTGATATTAAGCTGATTATTAATAATGCTTCGTCCGTAAGTGTAAATATGGGTGAACCTGAGTTCGCTCCATCAAAAATTCCTGCTAATTTTGACAGCCAAGATAGGAAATATATAGTCAATGGTGTAGAGGTGGGGGTTCTATCTATGGGCAATCCTCATGCTGTAATAATTTCAGATGATATTGCAAATCTTCAAATCGATGAAATAGCTCAAAATATTCAAAATAGTGGTTATTTTCCAGAGGGTGTCAATGTTGGTTTTATGCAAATAAACTCAGATAGTAATATCTCTCTTAGAGTATTTGAAAGAGGAGTTGGAGAAACTCAAGCATGCGGAACAGGGGCATGTGCTGCTGTTGTATTTGGAGTAGAGAATAATCTTCTGGATAATAAAGTTTGTGTATCTCTACTCGGTGGTGATCTTGATATTAACTATGAGAAAGGATCTGAAGTTTTAATGACAGGACCTGCTGCATTCGTTTTTGAAGGATCTGTTAAGGTCTAATTACAATCTACAGAGAATATCTGTTTATCTTCAAATCTTATTGCAGTGAGCTTATTCCCCCAAACGCAACCCGTATCGAGATGATATCTTTTTGGTTCATTAAAATTTTTTAGTGTTGACCAATGTCCAAAGAAAATATCAACATTGCCAAGCTCTTCATTTTTATGAAGAAACCAGGCCTTATATCCTGAAGGATTATGATCAAAATTACCTTTAGTTTCATATTCTATTTCTCCAAGCTCTGTGCAGAATCTCATTCTGGTTAATGCATTAATTGCATAGGTTGATTTTTCAATCATCGTTAGGGAGCCGTAAAATTTATTAGGTTTATTGGAATATATAGAATCAATAAATTTTTCGGAGTCTGATGATTGCATATTCGATTTAATAAAATCAGAATAATAAAAGACATCCTCCTTGGACCAAATAGGTGGTACTCCAGCATGTATCAAAATTGACCCATCTAAATGCAAGGCAAGAGACCTGCTTAAAAGATATTCAACAACTTTTTCCCGTAAATTCGAATCAAGAATATCTTCAAAATTATCACTTTTTTTAATCTTCTTGGAGTCATAATGACAAGCTATTAAATGAATATCATGATTGCCCAAAACCATGTCAAAATTATCCTGATGTGAAAGAATGAACTTCATTGTTTCAAGATTATTTTCACCTCGATTAACTACATCCCCCAAAAAAAATAAACGATCAGAGTCATAAGAAAAATTAATTTCTGTTAAAAGTTTTTTAAGAGGTGAGATGCACCCTTGAACATCGCCAACAATATAGTCAGCCATTAGTGAAGTGTATATGGTCTAGATAGTACAAAAAGTGGAATTTGTGCATCAAATCTATTGCCTAAATCATCTATCATTCCATATGAGCCATACATAGAGCCTGTCTGCGTTTTAAGAACAGCTCCAGAGGTATATTTATAGCTCTCACCAGGAGAAAGGTAGGGCTGTTGTCCGACCACCCCCTCACCTATCACATCTTCGATTTTTCCAGATTCATCTTCAATCTTCCAATGACGAGTAAGAAGTTGAGCGCCAACCTCACCGTTGTTTGTAATTTTAACAGTGTATGAGAATACAAACTGATTAGAGGCAATGTCTGATTGACTCTCAATAAAATTTACATCTACACTAATATTAATAAAGTCTTTCATAATCCTGTAGGAGGGTTAAATAATCATTTATCTCAAGTTGTTCAGCCCTCAGAGATAGATCAATAACAGTATCATCCTGAGTCAAAAGAGATTTTAAACAATTTTTAAGTGTTTTTCTGCGTTGAGAAAACGAAAGTTTCACTAATTCTTCAAACTTTACAAAATTTTTCAACTCAAAATTTATTTTCGGTTTGAAATAAACAACTGCTGATTCAATTTTTGGTGCTGGTTCAAAAGATTCGGGAGGAATGTGGATAAGAATCTCAGTATCAAAAAATGTCTGCATCATAACACTCAGACGTCCAAATGCTTTTGAGTGTGGCTTTGCTGTTATTCTTTGAGCAACCTCATATTGAAACATAAAAAGCATATCCTTGATATTGTCCTTCGATTTCAAAATGTGAAACAAAATAGGAGAGGATATATTGTAAGGGAGGTTTCCAATAATTCTCAAAGGTGTAGAAAGTTGGTTTAAATCAAACTTCAAAATATCGGATTCATAAATATTTATCTTTGGACTGTTAAGAGATTTATATTTCGATATAAGATCTCTGTCAATTTCTACAATATTTAGACTATCTAAAGTTTCCAATAAAGGAAAGGTAAGGGCGCCATAACCAGGTCCAATTTCTAATACACTATCATTTGGCGATGGAGAAAATGACGAAATGATTGAATTAATAACTCCTTGATCAATTAAAAAATTCTGTCCGAATTGTTTTTTAGCTTGAACCATATGATTTGATCATTCCTTCGGTGTAATCAATAACATATTCAAAACTTCCAGAATTGACTTGATCAGTACCAGCAAGATTAATAGCTGTTCCATGATCTACAGAGGTTCTAATAAAGGGCAGTCCAAGTGTGATATTTATTGCGCGCTTAAAACCAAGGGTTTTTAATACTGGAAGACCTTGATCATGAAACATTGACAAAACCACATCAACACCTTTAAGAGATTCAGATGTAAATGCTGTATCAGCTGATACAGAACCAAGAAGATTAAAACCTTCTTTATTCATATCTTGAATTAAGGGGTTAATGATCTCAACTTCCTCATGACCAAGATAACCGTCTTCACCGGCATGGGGATTAATGCCACAAACCAAAATCTTTGGATTATTAATGCCTAGTTTTACTAAAGAACTATGAATGACTCTAATAGTTTGTCTTAAAGATATCTGATTAATGTTTTCAGGAACCTTAGATAAGGGCAGATGAGTCGTGGCCAAGGCAACTCTCAAATTATCTGTTGCGAGCATCATAACTGTCTTCTTACTGCTAGTTTTCTTTTCTAAGTACTCTGTATGACCCGTAAATGTGATACCGGCTTGATTAATAATGCCTTTATGAATAGGTCCAGTGATTAAAGCTTCCGATTTATTTTTGAGATTGAAGTCAACAGCTAAATCAATAGAATTTAATACATACTCAGCGCTAGAAACCTTTAGTTCTCCAGGTATAAATGAATGTTTTGATTCTACAGGATATAAGTTTATCTCACCGTTCTTAACTTCAGAGTCAGACTCAACAATCTTTAGATCAATGTTGAGAAGTTTTGCTCGAGAACGAATAAGGTCAGGATCTGCAAAAAAAAGTAAATTTTTTGCAAGTTTTTTTTGGACAGAAATGACCGCTAAGTCCGGACCAATTCCTGCAGGTTCTCCTGGTGTTACAGCTATCATAAAATTAATCCAAAATATACCTTAATATTTGAATATTAATTTGTAAAAATATTACGATTTTTTTATATTAATCTCAAATTTTATTGTTTTAAAAAATTATTGAAAAAACCTAAAACCCGCCTTGCAAAAAAAATTAAAATGCACTATATTTAGTTGAACAATAATTTATTAACACTACATATAGTATTTCGGGGGGAAAACATAAATGGTCAGGGAATCGTCCACTTATGGCTTCCAAATTAATATAAAATTCATTCTAGTGGATGAGTTATCAATTTTTTTTGAGGATTTATGATTAAAAAAATAACACCCTTTTTAACCCCATTAATTCTTTCATTTTCAACTCTTTCAATCGCTGATAACCACTCTTCTGGCGACATGATTGTCAATGCAAATATGCAAGTAGTTTCAATCACTGGAATGTCTCTTAATAAACGTGCTCTTCTCGGTGGTTCGGTGGTCTCCTCATCCGAGATTACCTTATCAGCTCAAGTGCCAGGCAGTGTTATAAAAGTCAATGGTCGGGAAGGGGACATGTTTGAGAAAGATGATGTCTTGATTTCTTTGGAACAAGAGTCTATCGAA